>Ga0210059_1012296_pt1 | contig 12955 bp, 7 predicted proteins | sample Ectturendosymbi2_FD_188042 | JGI IMG/M metagenome (GOLD analysis project Ga0210059, IMG submission 188042) | Ecteinascidia turbinata endosymbiont from Florida, USA - Sample 2 (SPAdes) (version 2) | ecosystem: Host-associated > Tunicates > Ascidians > Unclassified | place: Key West, Florida...
CATAATAGCCTTTTTGTGTTACCGGTATTGCAATTTATGTATATTAGAGTTTGAGTCCCGTTGCAATGATTTGTTGATACCGCGCTGTAGGGGGCCCGCATAATGCTTCTTGCACAGGGCCCGCAAAACCCTAAGGCCACCACTGATCTTACGCTACAATACGGTTTTCGCAATAACCATTCCACATGCCTGGCCAATACAGATTGACGAAAACCTTCTGTAAAACCTCGATGAAAACTTACATCTTGTGCGGGTTACACAGATCTTAGAAAAGCCTTCGACTCAGCAAATTACTTCATGTTGCTGACAAAACATGAGCACTTCGGCTTAAGAGACGTGTTCAGACTAGGCGTACTTGTTTTAACGATACTGCAGTCGTATCCTTCCAACGGAAAACAGTACGATCAAGGGGAAAACACTAAATCCTCTATGAAACAATTGCTTCTGAGGGCCCCAAAGGCTCGAATTTAGGCCTATTGTTCATTTTGCTGTTTATAAATAGCATACCCAATTCTAACGTTATGCCAACCGTACTTTTTGCTGACGATACAGTTGTAGTTCACAGTGAAAATAATTATATTGCAAATCTCGGTCATCTGTCAAATGGCTAGGGAAATTGTTGGCTAACTGCAAACTAACTCACACTGAGTATTTTTGAAACAAAATACATGTATATGTTAATCACAAATGCATGTTAACAGTTAACACGGATTCCTTTGAAATAAAGGTAAACGGCAACCGTATTGAAAGAGCTTTGAGTTACAAATAGCTATACTAGGTGTAATTGTACATGAAAAACTGATCAGGAAAGAAAATTTTAAACGGTTGTGCATGTACACTGTCAAACATTATGTTAGTGACCAAGCACGTTGTATCTTAGCCTATGTTGTACCTTAGCCTAATAAATTCACGAGTATAAAATGGAATTATTTCCTGGGGAATTGAGCAGCTTCATGTCATCTACAGTCAATATCGTTTTTTTAAATCGCGCGATGGAATGTTTGAACACACATGCACCTGTGACTCGTAAATTTACTACCAAAGAACGCAGAAAATTCTGCCACTAAAAGATATTTACAGTCTTGAAGTTGGAAAATTCATGTACAAATCCAATAAATCTCAGCTCCCACTTACATTTAACGATTATTTCATACTCATCACCGATGATCATCAGGGATAATACGAGGCAAACTTGGCAATTTGCATTACCCGAAGAACGTTCCGACTTAAGTGCGGAAATGCTGAGGTGCAGTGTAATAGAAACCTGTCAGAAATTCCATCAGAATAAAAAACAAACTATATTTGACACTTTTTACAGCCCGGTATGAAAATGTACCACAAAAAATTTTTTCTTGAAATTGTCTGCTTTGCATTTTGCTTCCATAAATCGTTTGAATACATTCTGCATGAAGTTCATAATCAAGGCAACAGACTTTTACTTACTAATTTCTATAACCAACTGTTCCATTTGCACTATACTGTATGAGTAGGTAGCTTCACCCTCGGGAGGTCTGCAGTCCAAATGACCCTTGGTCCTTCACAGCTTTCTACTCCCCCATAGATTATATAAATCGGTCTACTTGAAACTTACCACAATACTGTGCCGCGGCGCTAACCACTATAGCCACTGTCTAGGCGCAATCAATACGTATGTTCTTTACTAGTACCTTATATCCAGCGCTGCGGAGCCGTCGTAAAAATGACACTGCTCCGGCTCCAGAGCTCTTATTTTCACGAGCATGACTCCGGCTGCAACCCCGGAACACTTGGTTCTCATTCTCATGAGTGTGGTTCCGGCTCCGAAGCTGTCTTTTTTCGTAACACGACTCCGGCTCCAGCTCCGGTTTCTGTTCGTTTTAACACATTAATATTTTCAATTGTCTTGGTGTGCCTCAAGTTGAATGAAAAATGAATTATATAAAGTGCACAAAACTAAGATAATATATTACAACTAATTTAGTAGGTTATTCTGGTAGTTTTTTTACAATCAGCACTTTTACCACTAGCATACGGAGGGCGGGGGACACTGTTCCATGGTTTTAACACAAACGCCAAGATGTGTTTAACCTTTTCTTCAAAGAAATAGTATGGTTTCCAGAAAAAACTTCTCCTTTGCTTTTTTAAAAATAGTTGTAAACGTCTGATTTCTTATCTTTTGCATTCAACATAAGCACTGATGAATCGCAATGTAATGCACAATTTAACCTGCAAAGTTCAGGCGAAAATAAGACTGGTGATCGTGGTGAAAGCATAGAATTTGTTTCCACAGATGAGAACCTCAAGAAAGTCCAAATTTATTTACAATGCATTTTTCTTCCCTCCTGAAATGGCATGCAAAGCAATGCTAGTTCGCTACCAACTAGTTACCGCTTGCACGTTATGCTGCTGCTTGCAAACGCAATGGTTACTAATGAACTTTGCCAATGATCTCGTGGACTTGCTAGTAAGCGGCAAGCCTAATGGTTTGTACTAAAAATCCTAATTTACAATGTCGTACCATGCATTTTACGCTTAGGTCTGCGATGGTAGCATATCTGAATCATACTTGCTGCGAACACAGTTGAGCTGTGAGTAAAACGAATCAGCGCTCTGGTCGACGCTCACGCTGTGCGACTGGATCGGTGATAACGTCTCCATTCCTGGACAGCATTGGAGTTGATCTTTATGGAATGGGTCCTGGAGCTTTGTCGGTACCTTTATAGAGACAGGTTTGCATTTGAGTGCTTATATTTGACCATTAGCGATGAAGAGTTGTACGAGGTCGTTATCGAACGTGTCGCTTTGCCAACTGAATTTGAACCAGAAAAGAACGAGTCCAGTTTAGACGAGCTTTAGACCTAGCGTTCTAACACGGCTTTTACAGAAATAGCGGGAAGTAATCAGCACTGATGTGAAACCAATCGGTTGTTTTGCAACTACGTGGACCGAAGACGTTCGCGACGCACTTGGACACCACAGGATGAAACCTTGGGTCAGTCAGCTTCTTGGGTATTTGGTGGAGCTGTGTCATCAAAGTGGTCTCGGAACAGAGAATGGTATTGTTAAACCTTGGCACCATCACGCATTGAGGACGTTTTGATATCGGCAAAGCACTTTTTACGTGAGCGATAGAACAGTGTAAAGCACACCGTCAATCGAAAACGGATCAATGTATAGTCGGAGTTGCAGTCATCGGTGTGCATGCCGCGACATTGTGTCACGTCCTTCAACTTATTCCTCACGATGATATGGTCCAGTTGATGTGGTCCGCAGACTGGATCAGGCATATTGCCAGCAGGCATTGGTTGGTCGTTGATCGTTCACTGCCCCTATGGCGTGTGGGGTTGCAAAATCACTTGACATTTTTTCAAGTACATTTTGTCGTTTTGTGATTATTGAAATTTTACTTCATGTCTACTTTGATTACTTTTTAGATATAGCTGAGTAGCACATACAGTGGTGACACAACTGTTTTTGAATAGATTATTTTTTACCAGATACAACTGCTGAAGATGGAACAAATCTACATGTTACTCTGTTAAATTACATTTGTTTAATCTAATCTTTAATCTTGATTCTTGAACATTCCATGCAATTAATAGTTCAGTAATGAACGATTTCACAGCTTCTCAAGAAATTTAACGACGCTGTTGTCATTACAATGGGTTAGAGGAGATACAGTCAGGACCAATATGAACTATGGAATTGCCAGCCAATTTACCATGTGTGATAGTATTGTTGCGATCGGAAATCCCGAGCGGCATGTGCGCAAAGTTTCGCACCGTGGCAGCAAGCAACAATAGAGATCACCCGACGAGATCACTCCATTATTGCTTGATCGCGCCACATACAAATATGTTTGTTCTTCGCGCCCATCCCGTTCGTGGTGAATCATACAATCAACGCAACATCACCGGAGAGGTTGCAACAGTATGTATAATCTGACGCAGTAGTTCATGAAAGAAAGCAGCATTGGAACGTAGGCAGCAATGAATGTCAATCGAGCTGAAGTGACATCTCATAGTCATCAAGCGGAGGAATATCGGTACTGGCTGTTATGTATTGTATAACGTCTTGACTCCCACACGGAAAGCTGTTGACTCAAGTACAAACAGCAACAACAAGGAACATACAGATGCCGCATTTATTCGTTCGAAAGCCGGGGCTTAAAAGTTTTTATCAACATTTCGTACCGCTTATAACAAAGGACGGCTTACATTTTAAATTTCTTTACCTTATCGAAAGATATAGATGACGCTCAGTCATTCTTTGGCTACGTGTTGTGACCAGACTCTCTTATTCGCATTCTATTCTCTTTAGCATCACGTGTACATCTGTCACAAAATGGTTGTGATGAACAGAAGGCAGTTGTAGTGGTGTAAGCATCAGTGTCAGGGTTGCCAATTAAATACGGAACGCACTATTACGCGAAAGTATCTCAGAGGCTAAGATAACCTATGTCTAACTGCGGCTTACAATCAAGGGCGACTTACATTAATTTTTTAACACAATTTCCTGCGGCGTACAATTAAAAGCCGCTTACAATCAGGAGCGGCTAACAATAGAATAAATACGGTACGTGAAAGAACATGAAGGTAGACTATACTACCCCGCAACCAGGGGGCTGGGCGACCGGGTAATTGCCCCTCCAAAATTTTCAAAAACGTGTTTAATTATTAGGTACAACAACAAGTTACAATTATTTTGCTCCCCCTCTGAAAATATCAGCTGGTTGCGGCCTTGGATAGATATGTGGCATTAAGGGAAAAACACACGCTTAATGCGATTACTTGCATTTTTTCTTCTTCGTTTGAGCTAGATCTTCTAACCACTGCTTGGCCGCACTAGATCTCGGGGCAGGTGTTGAGCAGCCACTCGATTGTCTCATTGTCCACAACCGCCAGGCCATGCAGTACATGAGAAGGTCGATGGAATGGACATTGGAGGACAACATGGTCGACGATTTGTTCTTCTGCGCCACACTCACAGGCCGCAGAGGAGGTTACACCCCATTTGTGCAAGCAGGAGCGGAAACGTCCGACGCCGCTGAGGAAGCGGTTGAGCCGGACCCAGGCTCTTCTTGGAAGGGTCACTCCGGGGGGGTGGATGTCGGTGTCGGTGGATGAAAATGCGGAGTCTTGTGGGGTTGTACGTCCACTCCGCATTCCATTGGTGATCCACCCAATGCGTCGCACGTATGTTGTTTTGTCAGATGAACTGATGAGTTGTTGTGCTGCGGGTACAAATGGTTATCTCGATTTAAGACGCCGTGTATCTGCGCTCGACGGACGGGTGAGCGCTGAGTGGTGATAAGAGTGTCCAGGCTCCATAGCACGGCGTGCTAGAGACAGTGTGGCTCCATTGCGACGAAGCTCAGCAGGTTGGATGCCTGCGAGGATTGGAAGGTTGTCCCCTTGTGTAGGACGCAGGCATCCAGTCACAATTCGCAAGGCGTCGTTGATGGTGGGGTCGATAAGGCGGGTATGAGCACTGCGGCACCAGACAGGAGCACAGTACTCTGCAGTTGAATGCACCAGGGCTAGGGTGGCTGTTCGCAACGTTGTTGTTCCAGCACCCAAACCCGAGCCAACAAGCCGCCTCAGGAGCGCGACGCGTCCTGTTAGCTTCTTGCGAAGTAACTCACGGTGTCGGCGATACGTGAGCGACCTGTCCAATGTTACTCCGAGGTATTTGGACTCGGAGCGGAAGTGCAGGGTTTCGTTGTTGAAATTGACTTCTCAGCTCACGTTTAGCTTCCTTATTGTTGAGGTGGAAGGCTGCTGACACCGTTTTTGTAGTACTGAGTTTTAGCTTCCATGTCTGGAGGTATTCACCTATGGTTGCCATGTCCTTGCTCAGCCCTCCTTCCACTGCCGGTCAATCTCCACCAGCATGCATGATTTCTAGATCATCAGCATATGAATACTTTCTGGAGACGAGGGTTGGCAGGTCAGAGATATAAATGTTGAAGAGAAGTGGCGCCAGGACAGATCCCTGTGGGATACCGTTCTTGAGGCGTCGTAGCGTGCTCCATTTGCCGTTTCCGGCTGTAAGGGTAAAGCTGTGATTGCCAACCATCTCCATGATCATGCGGACCATGTGTCTATCAGGCAGTAATCGCAACAGCTTGCCGGTGAGGCCATGGTGACATACAGTGTCGTTGGCAGCTGTGAGGTCGACAAACACAGCTCCGGCCTTCTTAGCCGAGAAGCTATTCTCAGTGTCTTGTGTCAGCAGGGTGACCTGGTCTAAGGCCAACCTCCCATGTCGAAAGCCCGCCTGCTACTGTGGGACCAACGGGTCGTTGATTGGTTCGACACGAACGTAGATGAGTCTCTCGAGGATAATAAAGGGGACACACAGCAGAGATATGGGACGATAGCTCTTTGGGTCCCTCTATGGCTTTTCCGGCTTAGGTCTCCAGATCTTTGCAATTTTGAGTTGGGGCATGCAGGAAGTGAGGAAGTCGCAAAACCAAGATTTGAGAGCCGACCCAGCGTGGAGTATAAACTCCAGGAAGATAGAATCCAATCCCGGAGACTTTCTTGGCTTCAGGTGTTTGAGGGCAGCAGCAAGCTCCTCTGACCTAAAGGGTTCAGAGATACTGTAACCTTCAGGTGTTGGAATCTTCCATAGGTCGGACAGCTCCTTGTTGACGAGCCTGGTGGGCTCGCGCCCCCCGTTCCTGTGTGCCCCGTTCTTCCACGAGTTGCGAGGCGATGGAGTTTGCCGAGACGGGGCACAGGCGAGAGGAGCGTCCAGACTTGCCAGTAAGTTTATTGATGGTGCTCCATGCCTTGCAGGTATTGTGCGATGGAAATTCGATGGAATGAAGTCGATGGAATTTGCAGCTTCCTCTCATCGCTCCTGTTTCTTCTGTTCTAGCCGAGATAGTAGGAACGAAGAGGCTCTATCAGAGTCAGACCCCACTGGGGCTCGGATGAAGGAGCGATAAAGGGTCTCGCACTCTTTGTACCAGCATACTTCTTCCGGCGTGGTATACATTGTTTGGCCGTGGACAGTAGGCTCTCGCAAATATCCTGTTGGGTGTCACTAGCTTGTCTGCAGTTGTGCAGTAGATCTCCTGTAGAACTATGATGATAACCTTGTTGTTATAGGCTAGTTGCTCAATGACAGAGATCTTGTTTGCAATAAACCCATCGGTGTTCATCTGGATTATGTTGGGTCGTGTGGGTCAACTTCGGCAGCATTTCTGCTGCCGCGCCCTTCGAAGGGCGTGTTATGACCCATCCCACGCCAAACACATCCAGCGCGGGTAGCAATGGTTACTCTCCTAGCGACAGGTTTAGTTGACATTTGTAGCAAATGTCGTACGGGGAGGTTCACGTGAAGGCACCTGCCATCCTCCCCATGAAACGCAAGCATAGATATGTGACGCTTGGAAAGAATATTCGCATGGATTGCGTCACCAGCACCGTTGCTAAATTGTTTAGCACCGTTGTATATTGCTCCAATAAGTTCCAAGCAGATCGGTTTTTGAAATACACGGAGAGTGGGAGACTGCGAAAGACCAGGGATCATTTGGGTTGCAGACGTCCCGAGGGCAAAGCTTCATATAGTGTAAAAAGCATAGTAAATAGAAGTATGCAAAAGTCTTTTGCTGTGAGTATCAAGTTAATACCTTTACATGACTAATGAAAGGAAAATGCGATACAGGCAGTTTCACGCCACCACGAACTTTGCAACAAAACGTATATTTTTTTCACATATCTTAGAAATATTCATGATAGTCATGGACTTAACTGCAGCGCTGTAACAGTGTCATAAAATTTAGAAGGCTGAGAACAGGCGTCCAAACGTTTGATTGGGAATGCAATTGCGGTCGATGTATGATTCATGTATGGGAACGAAAAGTGGTTTACTGCTGGTAGACACATGATTCGCAATGCGATTGTAGACCAAGGACAGCCCATTACATCATACGAGAATACACTGCGACCAATTTTTGTGAACGCAATAGAAATCAAACTGAGTAAATATGAAAAACAGCAAACCCTCATGAAACTACTGTATTTTTAAAGCAACAGCGTTAAATAAATCAATGCACATGGTTAATGCACAACAACAACGTTTTAGTGTTCGAGGAGCACTATTTTTACATTCCGCTGTGTAAACAGTCAAACTCGCTTTTTTGATATCTAAAGGAATTTCCAATCAGATTTCTATTGCACCGCACCTCACCATTTTCGCTCTTGAGTTTGAACGTGATTTTGGTAATGTACAATGTCAAGTTTTGATTTGTCTCGTAGTATACAAATGAACATCAATAATGAGTTTAAAATAATTGTTAAAGGTAGCATGTAGCTGAGATTTATTGCATTTATACACGAATTTGCTTAGTTTCAGACTAAATATCTTTTAGTTGTGAACTTTTCTACATTTTGTAAATCCTAGTCACCTTATGAGTCGCAATTTCATGTGTTCAAACATCTTATCGCGCTATTTAAAAGAACCAAGCTGCTCTTTCCCTGGCAATAAATCCATGTTGTACTCGTGAATTTATTAGGCTGTGATACAACATACCTAGTGCTTGGATACATTACACCAACGTATTTGGGTATAGTACAACACAACCGTTTACATTTCTCTTTCCATGTCAGTTTTTCGTATACGATTACATCGAGATGCTTGTAACTAGAAGGTGTTTGAATATATATGATTACTGATTACGTTTATTTCAAAGGAATCTGCGCTTAACATCTTTATTAGTGATTAAAATATATATCGTTTTAGAAATATTTCAAGAGCTTGCTTGCAATTAGCCAATAAAATATATTTGCTATTTTGCAGTGATTGAGTTTTGTAAAGTATTTTGAAATTGTTGTCCCTCTGGGCTGGAACTGTATCATTAGCAAAAAGTATAGTTTTCATCAGATTTATAGTGGTTAAGTCGTTTATATGCAGCAAAAAAAGAACAATGGACCTAAAACCGAGCCCCAGGGGATCCCGGAAACGATAGAATTCATAAATGACTTAGTTTGTCCTTCTTGAACGTGCTGTTTTCTGTTTGAAAGGTGTACAATATAAGCAGGATTCGACCGGTTCGCAAGAACCTGTTCTTGGAATTTCTTTAATCCCGAGAATCAGTTGGTGGCTTAATTTAGGGGTTCTCAATTTTTCCCTTTGAAAAATTTTTACTTTGCACACCTGTTACTAACTTTCAATAGTGAAAAACAAGACTAAAATTTGGTAAAATAACTAAAATCAATAATTTCCCTTGCTAGACTGTACCAGATGGCAACACAAAGATCAACCTTTGCGCTTGTAACGGGACAACCAGCATGGTTTGCCTCTGGAGAACCTGTTGTGAGTGAGTCCTGGAGTGAGATAACGTGTACTTAAAAAATTTGAATCCCACACCACTGTGTATAAGTTGTGATAAACTTTTTAAGCAATTTGAAGTGATTCACTGAATCGAAGGCTTTCCGTTGATCTAAGCAAATCTAACACGATGTAAGTTATTATCGAAGTTTTGGAGAAGGTTGTCGTACAAGTCTATAATGGTCAGTGATGTGGAAAGGCCATTGCAAAAACCGTGTTGCCGCTGACTCAATAACTTGCTTTTTGCAAAATAATCATTCAGTATTACGTGAAACACCTTTTGAAATATTTTTGACAGGTATGTTAGTACTGTTGCTTGAAATGTGTACAAAATAATAAAATCAAAAAGCTGACTTCTAAACATTTTCTATCAGTTCGGTGACACTTTTGTTCATATTTCTTGCTTATGAGTTTTTCAAAACGTTGAACTATGTTGCTGACATGGGCGTCCGCAGAAATTTTTCCAGAGGGGGGCAACGTCAGTATTTTCCTGATCCTTGTTGTCAGATCCTTGTCAGGTTGCTGTCGATGCAATGCAAATGTACGTTCACGAAACACTTTACCGTTTATACACGGCTACGCCACAAAGAAAATGTCCCATGTTATGACAATAGTCACAAAAATGCGCTTTGCTGGCAGCTATAGCTAGGTATATCACGATATATTTCACAATAAGCCATCTGCAGATTTTCAAAGCAGGTCTTCCTTCCACAGAAGTATTGCCATGGTCTTTAACGAATCCACAAATTATTACTTTATTTTACTTTACAAGACTTATCAGCGTCACTCAGAAACAAGCGCTGCAAACGTCTGGGATCTCGTCCGAAGCGATCAATATTTTTCACGGGGAATACTCATCATAAATCGGACAAGCAGACTATGTTGACAGGACTATCGGACAACTTGCTAAAGTCAAAATACCATGTAGGCTTTAAAAAAATTGAGCAATGAATTATGAAACGTCGTCACAGCAAATGTAACTTTACATTCAGTACTTACTCAGAAGTAAGAAATAAACCTTAGCGATTAAGGTGCATTCCCACGAGCTTTCACAGACGTATTCTAACAAGCCACCTAGTTTTACTGTGTGAAAAGCAGTGGTGTAACTCAGGGTCGGCAAACACCGGGCCACGGCCGGGTCCCTGAAGAAATTGTTACCGGCCGTGCGAAAACAAGGCCAAATTGGTCCAAAAGTTACTGAAATAACTGACATAAGAACACAATGCGGGTGCCATTGACTAATATAATCCCTACTGGTCGAAGTATCTTATTGCAGCAAAGCAAGCACAGATCTCCCTCTGAATTAGTGCGATGCTGAGTTACAAGTTGTAATAAATTTGCATGGGCCAAACATTCATTATTTTATTGAGGGTCGGTCTGCAAAATAATGCCAAGTTGAAACCGGTCCACAATGCGAAAACGTTTTCCGACCCTGGTGTAACTGATGGGGGTCATAGGGCGAATCGCCCCGCGGGATGCTAAATGTAAAGACTGGGCCCCCACCTAACTTATATTCGGTTTTAGTATTCTTTTGGTTTTCAGCAGGTTCAGAACCGCCGCCAGAAAGTCTTCAACAGGGGTGCTGCATGTTTGTGCAGGGGAATTGACATTGTAAAAATTGACAAAAACCCCACTGATATATAGTGTTTCATGTTTCAATTTTGGGGACTTGGAGCATTGTTTGGGAGAGCTTAGCCCACCAAAGCCCCCAGTAGCAACGGGACTCAGGAGGTTATTTTTTTGCGTTTTTCTGAGTATTTTTCGGTAATGTAGGTTAGTGTCGCCATCCACATTTAGATTCACCATCATTTCACAAGTATTTTCTAAGTGTTGGCCAGTGGGTTACTTACAGCGGCAAATGGGTCTTTTTAGCTAAGTTCCCCCCCGGCTTAAACGTCTACAGTTACGCTGGAACTGGTTAAAAGAAGCCTGCATAAGAGAAGTTTGATTAAGCTGTTCACTCAGTTCAAGTAAATTGTTCACACTCAGAGTCTCATACTAACAATGGATTTTTCAAACTTGTGGAAGTATTGCTCCAAATTCACTCAAGCTTTTTTTCACACAGTAGCCTATAAACCTACGTGCCTTCCGCTATCAGCAGTCACCGTCACTGCATTGCCTGCCAAGATATTTGTGTTCAACAGTCACATGTGGCATCAACGCTTACTAGCTACTACTGTAACTTGAACTGAATCTGTCAGGATTTGTTGCCATGTAATTGTTACGCAATAAAGACCAACGATAAAACAATCCACTCGCAAGTTTCGCAATTTGCCTCTGCAGGAAAAGGTGCGCACGCGAGTGAACTTTAGGCTCATCAATGCATGACACCAACGCAGTGAACCTGGCGCTTGTGCGGTGTGAGTGTCATACAGGCAAATAAACTGTCAATGCAAGAATTAAATCAACTCATTGGAATTACGTTTCTGAGGTCAAGTCCTCTAGAAAATTTTGGCTCTGAGCCCAATTTCCAGGGGGGGAAAATGCCCGCTTTGCCCCCCTGCGGATGCCCACGGTTGGTGATAACAACACGCATGCCACAAAGTCGTGGAAACATAACCATAGCTGATCACCAATACTCTTCATAAAGTAATTGTCACGTCAGAAAAATACAATACTAATAGCTAGTTCATTCGAGCAAAAACTACTAGAAGCTCGTGTATAAGGATAATCGATTGTAGTTAATGTTTATGCGAGTAATTAATATCGTGACAAATAAGTATGCAAGAACCTCGCATTTTTGTCTACAATCCATTGCAAAAGATAACAAAAGCTGCAGGGGAGAAATAAATAGATCCATTTCTTGTCATTAAGGCGGACGCTTCTGGCACCCCCTGGAATGATGTCTCGTACCCCAGGGGATGCGAGTAACCTTAAGAACCAATGGTGTGGTGTTTGCATTTGTGTACTTAACAATTGGAGAGACCCCTGAAATGACTCGCATTTTAAAAATGCCCCATCCAAAGAAAATTTATAGCGTTGTTTTTTTTTTCTTTTCTGCATTTATAAGTCTTATATCATTTTGTTGTAATTGCAAACCCGTTTACAGCTCACATCGGCAACGAGTAGACAAATTTGGCGTGGTTAGCGAAATTTGCAACGTACAACCAAATGCGTAGTTTATTGGTTACACCTCATTCCGCTTAAATCATATAAATTTGAGCAGAAAAGCGATCTTCTGGTGCAAATTTCAACTTCTTCTCTGGTAACTGTGGTGTTGGCTGAGGTTCGTGGTTTAAATTGGTTATAGTCTGATTCTTACCTGTGTTTCCTGGCCAGGATAGAGAAGATCCATGACCATTGGGGGTGACTTTGAGCTTGTTTGGGGGGCGGCTTCATGACATGTAATGAACTAGAAAAGGACGTTACCGGGCAGACTAGTGCTCGAGTTTGAATTTGGAGGTAAAGAGTGTGAATTTGGGGAATTCAGCCCGCCTATGCCCTCACTTCGGTTGAACTATTGGAAAATGGCTATCCGGAAAATTTAATCAAGTCCACTATCAAACGAAAACTTCAACAACTCAACTTGAACCCGGTCCACACAGTGAAAAAATGCCCAGTCTACTTACACATTCCATGGATCGGAAACGTTTCGATGAAGTTCGAAAAGCAGATCACGTCTGCCGTGAAACGC
>Ga0210059_1012297_pt1 | contig 12955 bp, 9 predicted proteins | sample Ectturendosymbi2_FD_188042 | JGI IMG/M metagenome (GOLD analysis project Ga0210059, IMG submission 188042) | Ecteinascidia turbinata endosymbiont from Florida, USA - Sample 2 (SPAdes) (version 2) | ecosystem: Host-associated > Tunicates > Ascidians > Unclassified | place: Key West, Florida...
TCTTCATGTGATTCTGCACACGTTGGGCGCCAATTTTTTCAAATCAAAGCAAGTTGGGCGCCATTTTTGCCCGTGTTATCAGGAGTTTGCCCAGATTTCCGCGGATTTTGCCCGAATTTTCAGGAACTTTTCCCGGATTTTCACCACATCAAAATTTTAGGGGTGCGCTTGCACCCCCTGCACCCCCGCCTCCTACACCACTAATCAGCAACAATGTCAACAAATTTACTTTTATTCACATTAAAACTTCAATTAAAGGCTCTAGGTTTGCTGAAAGCTTTCGAGGAATCAGCCGACTGGGCTCTACTTTCATGACATTGCCATGATTCGATCTTGCAACAAGTTTATGTTCAAGTGATTAGTTTACACAAAAGCGATGCAGTCGAATCTATCAGAAAATTTGTTTTAATGGGAACTCTCTTTCATGTAACGCCGCATCCTCAGTCCTGAAATTCGCAAGCAGCGAGTAAGGGTGAAATGCTGAAGGGCTAAAGCAAGGGCAGAGAAAGCAAGGAAAGTCAAGACTAAAATGATTTAATGAATGCATCAAAATAGAAACCGCGGCAAGTAAAAACTAGAAAATGAGCTGTTCTCAATTAATTAATTAATTGCTTTCACTAAAACTGAATAACTATCTGACGCCAACTGAAGAGCAAAAACACACAGTTACAAGCAACGCGGGGATAACTCAACCAAGGGGTCAGTGGAAAGCGTGAGCAGGAGAGTAGTCAAGAGGTCGTAAGGTCGACAAATGTACTCTAGGGCCTTTAAATGCTAAACTTTGGTAAAAGAAGCACAAAAATCGGTAAATGAAAAGCTACGTTTGTGGCTAGAAAGTCAGTAAAGGAATCAAACAAACGGGCAAAGCAGAAAATATAAGCAACGCAAAGGGGTACAAAAATTATTTCACACGAGGGAGGATCATGCTTTGGATATTAATTTCTGCATTTAGTTTGTTGAGCAATGTATCTTCACAGGTGTACAGAGAGTCAAAAACGGATTGTTCTACAACGTTCTACAAAATTAACAATGTTAGAGTCATAAATGGATGGCTAATTTATGCCATGGGACACTGCATGGTGCCGGGATAACGCCATTTGATCACTGTCATCCCTCTTATCTGGTTCGTTTAAGTACCGCGGTGCGCTCACCATCTCTTCGAAACATTTTTATTGTTTGGCCAACATGATGTTGATTGCATATCACACAAGTCACCGCATAAGTGACCCAGTTTGCACATAACAGGTTCTAATTCAGCGAAACAGGCAGTCCACAAGTTTACTTTCAATTCCGTATTAAAACCTGACCTGGATACTCAAGAAATAGGTTCAACTTTGATTTGCTAATGCCGCGTGGTCAGCATAAGTTGGAAAAGGTCGACACTTTTGGCGGTAGCAAGTTAATACAAAATAATCATGAATTTTCATCACTGAAAACCAAACATTGAGTAGTAGTTTCAGCAATTCGCAAAGCAAGCAATCTTTTTTTTGCATCTATAAGAGTTAGGCTATTGAAGAGTCAGGTACACTGTTTTTTGTGGATATACTTGGTGTTTAGGTGCGACTTTGATTTAACCGCACATAGACATTAATCTACTTCGCATGTGGCGAGCGTTAAGGATACTGGCGAAAGAATTTGTTGACAGGGAGCAAAAAATTAGGGCAATTTCGACACGCACAAAAGATGCGAACGCTAAAAAGCTGACTCTCAAACAAAAAAACAAACATACTTCGAACGCGCCCGCGGCGACTTCGCTCTTTCACGTTCTTGAGGACGGACAACGTAGCGAGGGGGAAGCAGCGAACGAACCCCCACAATGTGTGGCGCTGTCAACTTGACAGGGAAGGTGAGGTTGTTGGAAGCGACGTCTAATGACGTGACATCGCCGTCCACGTCCTGAGAAAATGTTACCAAATGTTTGTTTTGTCTTTTAGTTGAAGACGATTCAAAACGTTTTGCCATAGTTCACCATGCTGGCTGCAATATGGTGGGAATTTTGTGCAAGTGATCCAGGGGAGGTGAAATGACGGCGTTTGATGCCATCAAGTTTGCACCTGCAACGTTTTGGGAGAGGCCGCGCAATTCTGTCAGACAAGAGCGGACTTTTTTGAGTCTGAAAATGGCCGACTTGTTTCCCATGGAGCTACTAAATTTTTTTTTGCTCTGACCACGAAGAAATGTGTTTTGATCTTTGGGGGTACTTTTTTCGGGTGAAACCAAGGATTTTTATTGTCGATAACCAAATGAACGAAAAATGGCGCATACGCAAGCTTGTATATCGTGCTTGAAAACAATTTTTTAAATCTAGGCCGGGTTAGGGTGCCTGCGTTATTTTCCCACCCCTCGCCCACAAAAATTCAGAAACATGCTTTTAGTAAAATGCTTTTTTATTCCAGGAATTATCCCACAATGATATTTGAGGGGACCGCTGTGGTTTGTGTTCAGTATTTTTCGCTACGGTCTCACAATTTCTCGTGTCTAAACTGAAAAACATTTCTGCGTCTTGCTAGAGAAAATTTTTGGGGTCTTGCATCTTTTCTTCAAAAAGGTCGACTTTAGCGCACCACAGTTTCCATAATATCATTTCCCTGAAGATTGTTTGCGTAGATATATATACATAAGGAGTGAGGTTCATGTGTTGTGTAGCAAGCAAACCAAAACGCTACCCGCTGTTTGTTTAGCTTTGAAAAACGCATAGCAACATTTTAGAACTACGTTTAACGTTATTTTTCATTTGCAGAACAGTGTTTGTATTACTGCAACAAAACACACATATCCGCGTCCAGCACGATTACGGATTATATTATACTCAGTTATTTTTTTACTGATAGCAACTGTTAACGTTGACTTGCTTTCGCGGCGATTTCCGCTCCGAATCTGCCCACAGTGCGTCCGACTGGCGACACTGATCTCCTGCTTGCGCCCATGCTCTGTAGCATGCTATAATCTCCGAGTGGTTTGGTCAAATGTTTAGGATCTTCAAACCACTGTGAATCATCTGGGCGGTGGTGACTGACAGCCTCTTTATCTTTTCTTTGCAGTAAGTAGGTCAGTTCAGGGTCTTCGGAATATGAGCTGAAACAGGCATGTTCAAAAAGCTATTTTCAAGAAAAGCAAAGAGAAAAAACTTTGAAAACTTTACGGATCTCTCCTTACGCTCACAATAAAAACACATGGATTTTGTTTCGATAGAGGAAATGCACACAAAACTACAAAGAAACCACAGGCACTATTTACGAAAACACAATGAAGGTCAAAAAATCATCAAGGTTTAACACTTTTACCAAAATTGTTATTGGAGACATCGCATTTTTTGGCTAAACCGTCTGAAACAGCTCGTACTGCCAGGTTGTTAAGTCCTTTGATTACACGTAGCAGTGATGCAAATCATGTTTGGTCATCACCAAAACTACCCCTGAAATCCACGTAGTCGTATTCAAAATTAGGTTAGTGGTTTCAAAAACAAGACTAGACCTCGATGCAGGTCTGTAACTAGGGGGAGTACAGGGGGAAAAGCCCCTTTAAAATATTTTTCGTCTCCCCTGGAAAAATGTGTTGGACATTGTTCAAAACTAGTCGACATACTTTAAAATTTTTGAACCCATCTCAGAAAACTCTCCACCACCCCTAGTGTCCTAAGCTGGTTACAGGCCTCTCTCAATGTAAAAAGTAAATGCCATGAATGGTCACTTTGTTCAGTCAGGTAAATTGTATTGTACATAAATTGCATTCTTTGTATAATTGATCTACCTACATAAAAACAATATAAAACTAGAATATTGCTTTCCAATATCAACAAACGAATGGGATTGGCTGATATCAGTGAAAACTGATATAGTACTTCATTGGTACTTTTTAATATTATTACTGGAAACTTCAGATAAGAACAACTCGACTGGAAATTTTTGTACTTGCCAAAGATGAAAAATGTAATTCAAAAATTATGTATTTCTTCGGCCAAGTTTTTCAGCAGATATTTTTTGTTCTACTGATAATAATCAAACAAGCATGTTCTTAACTGGAATGGTTAATTACACAGACAAGAAACTTAGTTGTAAATAGCTCATTTACATAATAGCATGCTGTGCAACACAAACTAACTTTTGTACAAAGTTTTCAGACTTGGGAAGCTCCAAATCTTCATCCAAAAATACATCACTTTTTCCATAGTTTTGTACTAAGCTTCTGTTTAAACTTTCAATGTCGAATTTGAGGTCATCGATTGATTTCTCAAGTTCAGCTATATCTGGGACATTTAAGCTGCCATTTCCACTAAATTTCAGATGCTCATCTACAAACACAAGAGAAAAAGGAAATGATTACTGGTTCAACAACCAGAAGATACAAATTTTAGAAAGCACTGCAATGTATCTTTCAATGAAATATTTTTCACAACAAAAAAATTTGGCAAACCAGTTATCTAAATACACAAGAAGCTAGCTAATATAAAACGTAACATCAACAACAGCACCATACAAAATACTTTAAAAGTGTCAGTAGAGAAACTTACCAGTTTTTGGTAAGTTGAAGCTAGTACTCAAATTCTTGCTACTTATTGTTTTCTCAGAGTTTGACAAATACTCGACATCCTTTCTCCTGTAAAATATTAATATAAATGATACTTTCATATACTGTACAAATCTACATTAATACAAACATAGATACTATCCTTAGCGCACATCCCGTTCATGGTGTGTCACGTATTCAATGCTGTGCCAACCAAGAGGTTGCAACAATATTATCTTATGCTGGGCTAGCATATGATGCTTGTTTCAATAACAAACTTGGCAGGAAAAGAAATGTACTCAAGTTTGCAGAGTGCAGTTACTTGAACTAGAACAAACACCTCAATAAAATATTATGAGAAAAGATTGGTACTACTTATTCAGATCTTTTCTCTTTAATTCTTTTCAAAAGGAGTAGAGTATTTCATCACCAGTAATTCGACATTTGCAAGATGAATAAAAAGAAAAACATACAAATTGGTAACAAATCCTACTTGTTCCAAAGGTTTTCTGTTTAATTTTACTTTCCTAAAGCAATTGTAACAGTATAAAAAACTGAGAAGATACACAAGTTTAAACACTTGATAAAGTAAACTGAGAGTTACCTTGTCTGAAGCTAAATTTTCATAAGACTATTTCTTTCACAATCCGACTTTTTATATTTGTTTTCTTGTTATATTCATTGGAAAATTATGAAATATATCAGATGAATTTTTACATCACTTTAGTTGCCCTGCTGCACCTTGTTATCTATAACATTCAAAGAGTATGTGTGCTCCACTACAATATGCTACTTTAGAATAGCAGCGTATGGTACACATGTAATCAGTAAGCAATTTAGTTATTGACAAAGCAAAACTACAGATCATAAGAAATTCAAGTAATAGAAATGGTGTAGTAGTAGCAAACGATCATTGCAAAATAAACTTTTGCCTACTGTAGGCATACCACATAAGACACCAGTAGCAGCAATTAAATAGGGTAGCAAAAACTGTTTTGCATTAAGTTTTTTAATTCTGTAAGTTCTTTTACCAAATAATGTGCATACCATTTCCCAGTTAATGTATGATTAGGATCAAACTCAACTATATTTCATGCTTCTTGGAAGCTAATTGGCTAAGTTAAGTATGTTAAAACTGAAAAACCATCCTACATTTTAATTCAACCAGAATACTGAAGTAAGTATCAACATTTGATTTTTTCACAATGCAACGTGGAAATTAAGCAACCAATGTTTTTGTGGTTTCATACATTAAATAAAACCAAGACCAAGTTGCATGATGTCTGTGCACACCAAAGAGCTTAGGTTTGGTTTTAAATTTGGATATTGTATAAAGACCATGAAAGCTTTTAATCTGCTGCAATTTGTTGCAGTGAAATTGTTATTGTTTAGATAGCTTACTTGATTGGTGTTTTTCTGCCAAACAGGACAAAATCAGCATCTGGATTTTTTTCATGAAGTTCCATCAGTCATATTTCATAGACACACTGAATAAAATCTGTTTTCACATTTATTCTGCAGAACAAATATTATTCACATTGCAATTTTTTAACTTATACATAAAATTATAAATTTATGGGGAAAAACACATATAAAACCAACAGGAAACAGAGAGAAGACACCTGTTGTAAATATGATACCTACAGTACCTGTGACACTTCTACATTTGAAAATGTCCAAACAGATGTACTTCATATCAGAATTCAAAAATTTTGTACGAGGTATGATACAGTCAGACCTTATTTATCTGGACTACTTTGTTTCATCAAATAATGTCAGTTTAGCGAGGTATTCAGATAATTGGAATAGTAAACATAAAGAGCAAAAATCTTTCCAGAGCAAATACCAACAATGCAAACAAAGGTAATGATATGCAGTACAGTAGAACTTGTCTAAGCAGATGCTCAAGGGGAACAGAAGAAAAGTGTAGGCTTAGATGAACTGTCAACAGTAAATATGTAGGCTGTGTGTGGAACATGACTAAATTAAAAACTGATAGTTTTTTTGTTTATTAGCAGATCTGTTTGATATATGTAAGCTAGCATGCATTCAGAATGAGATCAAAAGAGAAAAAGAACTGCACAAGAGACCTAACTACATCTTGCAAGTTCTGCCACTGTTACATCCATTGGGCATACAAAAGTGACTTTCACACTTCCATTGTGATTTATTAAACAACTAAATAACAGTTGATGTGATCCAGTTTAAGCTTTTTTCTATTGATTTGACATTTCTGTTCCTAAATTTCCATGTCAGAGTTGGACAGTGAGGTTTCTGGATTTAAGGGGTGAAATCCATTGGGAGAAATCTGTTCCTACTGGTTTTGTGTTGGATAGCAGGGATTCCATATTTTCAGAATTTGGATAAACGAGATCTGACTGTATATGAATTCAGCTGCTGGTATAGACCTTTGAAGAAGCTGAATTTCTTTACATTGTTTCACAATAATCTTCCAACACTGCTAGCAGAATGTGGTAACATCTTTTACTATTGTTGCGATTGGAAAGCCCAAGCATCATGTGCGCAAAGCTTCACACTGTGGCAGCAAGCAACAATAGAGATCATGCACCGTGACCATTCTCTTATTACTTGTTCGCGCCACTTATATATGGGTGTTGTTCTTTACACACATTCCGTTCGTGGTGAACCATGCATCCAGTGCAACGCCAGCCAAGAGTTTGCAACAACATCCCTTCCTTTTTACAATGAACCGCACCGATCGCACGTTCTTTTTGTGAAGGCTTCACACAGCACGACCTTCACATCCTGGTCACAGCACCATTTTGTTGTGAAGCCCGAGTGGCATGTACGCAAACCTTCACACTGTGGCAGCAAGCAACAATAGAGATCATGCGCCGCAATCACTCTGTTGTTGCTTGTTTGCACCACTTATATACGGGTGTTGTTGTTTATGCACATTCCGTTCGTGGTGAACCGCGCATTCAGTGCAACGCCAACTGAACACTACTATTATATCAGTATGGTTAAAAAAATTTTTCACAATCTATTTTTACCCCAAAACCCACCAATTAGCCAATGGTAGGTTTAAATAAACAAATATCTAGGGTGACGCTAGAAAACCTGAAACTAGTTACATTTTGTAGCATTACAGTTAGAAAACAGCACAAAGTGATTCCTTTTTCTTTGATGCTGAAAATTCTGTAAAAGTTATTTACATTTTCCAGTAAGACCCCTTTAAATACATAGTAAAGCACTTTAGTGTACATAAAGTAAAACCACGAGAATTATTTGTTCAAACTGAATCTGTCATCATAGCTACCATGTTCCTTGAACCATTTAGACCATTTCAGTCTGTTACAACCACTTATAACGAAGCTACTGAAAATCAATTTCATTCTGAACACACAAAATTACAATGCTTAATTAAACCCTATCTTTCAAGCTTTCCAAGTGGTTCATGTAGTAGAGAATTAATCTTTTGGATATTACTTAAACATAAATTTTGAAAAAATGCAGATACTCTTCTCCCTGATATTTTCAAACATCTTTAATTGACGTGAGACTCTTTCATTGGAAAATGCTCTTTTTAATCTTTCCAGCAATACCTCACTTGATAATTTTGTAAAGAAATAAAAAAGTCACAATAACCTTAATGTCATAGTTCTGCTAGTTTAGGTCTAGCAAATTGGTTATTTATTTATTATAAATCTACCACTGCATTATGACCTTTTTGCTAGCCTTTTCAAAGGTTTTTCATTTTACTCCTTGTTTGAAATGCAGTAACGCCATTATGCTAGTCACTCCAACCTTGAAACTTTTTATGAAAGGTGAAGCCCTCCTCTTTGAAAAAAAAATTTTGTTCAATAGCAATAAGATGAAATGAAAAACAAAATCAGATTTCAATGCAAGTTTAGATAGACTATACAGCAAAGCTTCAAAATCTCGTTTTTCAAAAAGGATGGTGAAAGATATTACTAGCAGAGCAAAGGGGTGGACGCAAAGAAAAAATGCAGGAAAAAGTGAGGAAAAGGGCAAATTGCTGGTCTTGACCTCTGGCTCTCATCTTAAGCTTAGTCTAAGGCAGGTATCTCCAAACAACAGCCCGCAGGTCGCATGCGGCCCACTGGAAGGTTTTGTGTGGCCCAGTTTCGTATTTTTGCTATAGTAAAAGTATCCTACATACTGACAACTTACCCTTATTTTGATAATCATGAATTTGATATTTTTGAGGAAGTGGTCCTTAGTGCTACTTTATCATGTCTGTTACCATTGTAGTTACAATTCGAACACTTTCAGGACATCAGCTTTAGCTAAATTTAGTTTGCTAAGATCAAAGTAGCCATTCAATGTGTGGCCCTAATTAATATGTTATTCAATGTGTGCCCCTGGTTAAGATAGTGGCATAATTTTTGACTAAGTAAGCCATTTGGGTTGGACATAGCTGGTCTAAGAGAAAGATCACTACAGCTTAAAGCTATGATTTTTCTATGTATAAAAAACAACCAGCACTAAGGGACTACTTAATGAACTACAAGAATATTGTCCATGACCAGCATGCAACCACTGAAGATTGTTTTTCTACGTCCTTCAGACATTGCACCTTATGTGGCAACCATGGCATGGTTAAACAAAGACTATCTCTGCACTCCAACATGAAGAATCAAGCTGACACAACATGTCTTGTGCAAACTATGGTATCTACATGACCACTTGTTCACTTTGCAAAAGACATTATGTGGGTCAAGCTAAAAATAAGTTTTCCATTAGATGGACCACTCAGAATGATTTGCATAAACCCACAGAAAAAGAGGAGGATGCTTTGACCAAACATGACACCCAGTAGTGTAACTAAAGGTTTGAGCCAGGGGAGGAAAACTTAGCTGAAAGGGGCCTACTAGCTAGTGTAGAGGGCACACTAGCTAACACTCAGAAAAATTTGAGAAATGATGATGAATCCGGATATAGATGGCTATACTACAAATCTACATCACCAGAAAGTATTCTGAAAAAGCCAAAAAAACAACAACCTGCTGAAAACCGAAAGAATATTAAACTGAAGTTCAAGCTAAATGGGGGCCCAGCTTTCACATTTAGTTTGCCAGGGGTACAATTCATCCCTTTGCCTTTGTCAGTTATGCCACTGATTACACCATGAAGGACTCTGTCATAAGTAACAAACTTCCTCTCTTATTCTATTGCCATAAGGTGACATTTGTGGAAAAAACTCAAAAGCCTTTCCATGTGTAAAGATAAAAACCTTTCCATGTGTAAAGATAAATGGATGCATATTTGAATAAAAGCTTTAATCAACTTGAAAAAAATGATCTTATTAGACATCAGGTAATTTTGAGTTTCATTTCTAATCAAGTTTTACTTTTACATAATCTTTATTTGTGTTGTCTGACTGATTCTCAATCTTAAACCTCTAATATGTTTTGCAACCTGATTACTGCTTTCTTTGAGACTTTGGTTACCATTCCCTTTGGTAACTGTTTTTATGTGATTACCTTTTTTTAGATTTTATTCAAATTAATTTTGTCTTTCTAATTTTTAACTTATCTTATTCATTGTTTGATTGTAGAGGTTTTTGTTTAAATATACTTTTCCTTGTTCTCTTTTTCTGCTTTAATTATATTTGTCTTTGGTTTTGAATGCTTTTAGTTTCTGATCTTATTTTGACATTTTGTGCTGGTATGTTTATTTGTTTCTTTTTTGTTTTAGGCTTTTATTTATGCTTTTCCTCTTTTGAAAAAAATTGTTATAGTGTTTTAGGTGGCTGCTGTGCAATAATACTAATGCTCACATGCATTTATGTAGACACTGCCAGAGGCTAAACCCAATGTTTGCACACTTTTGAAACAAGTAAAGAAAAACTAGTCCCGTGAATTGCAACGTGCAACTGTTACTACCAAAATGAAACTCGCCAAGGTGAGAGTTGAACCGAAAACCATTGGCACAGCAGACATAAATGCTACCACTACCAGGATGGTGCCACTTGAGTGACAAACTCAGCGTTTTATTCAATCTGCCTCACATGCGAGGTTGATCCACAGCCACTTCCTATTTTTTATACTCCGTGTACTATGAAGAGCTGATTATCATGATGCCTACCCAGTAGTAGGCGAAATATATAGCCTACTCTGCAAGACTTTAGCCTTAGTACTGATTCTTTGCTACGAAAAGATTTGACAAAAGGATAAATCCTTCTGACAGACAGATATTGATTGTTCAACAGCAATTTATTTTATTATAGCCTATATGCAGTATAAATCCCACTCCTGTGCCTACTGCTGTAACTGTAACCTATACATCTTAATCGTCGACATCACTGTACACAGCATTTTGGATGGATGTAGCCTACATCGATCCTACATTGTAGGACTCGGAGCTGATTGCCTACTTAGTACTTACTAAGAAGGAAAAAGGACGCCAACTCCAAGGAGACGCATAAAAATTAAGCCATTGAAGCATGAATTAAGACATTGAAGCATGACATAACTCCAGCAGTGCTTTTCCCTCTGATGCCAAATAGATGCTTCCTTGTTGATTTTGCAAATGCCAAAAGGCTGTGTCTATTTTGCCTCATGAGGCAAAAGCACTGCTGGAACTATTTTGCCTTCAACCAATCATTTAGCTAAAGGGAAAATAGCTCCAGTAGTTCTTTTGCCTCATGAGGCAAAATAAAGATATATGAATTTACATTGGCAGATCAGGACTGGATCAGACCGATGATTTTCAAAAACTTTGGGGATCAGGGCTGGATCGGATTCAATTTCATCGGATCAGGACTGGACTCAAACTGAAAAATTTCACAGTCTCCTCATCTCTGAAGTCTAGTGACAAAGCCACTACTTTGGTTTCAATTCACCCTAGTTCGTTCGACTCTGCAATTAGCTTACAAATTAACCATCAACCAATTAGATGTCTTTTCACGAACTTATCATACATCATGAACAAGATAAGCATTAACTTAAATGCTCCAGGGTTTATGACACAAGTTCAACAATTTGAACACATATGAACCTGTGACTCGTAGAGTTATTAACATTTATAAAACGTAAAACATTCTCCAATTGAGAGATATTTACAGTCTTGAAGTGGGAAAGTTCATGTACAAAAGAAGTAGGACTGTGCTGCACAAAACAGAGGTGGCTGGAGTCACTTTTTCAGACTCCGACTCCGTTCCTGTTCCAAAATTTTTGAATCAAGGTACGTCAAAGTTTCAAATCTGAGAATCCGACTGCTGCTCAGACTCCGGCTACAATCATCGATCCAACCATAATTTACCCATGTTTTCACATAAGAAATGACCACACAGACTCCTGTTACTGCCGCAGTTGAAAAGTGACTCCGGGTACGGTTTTTCTTAATTTTTTGACTCCGGTCCGGATCCGGTTCCGAAAGAAATGCGCAAAATCCTGCCGGAGTTGACTCCGGTTCGCCGGATCCGGTGTCAAGCGAAATTTCTGACTTCAAGCCATGTGCGCATGCACAGAGTAATTTTCTACATATCAAATACACTGGGAAAACTGACGATTAGGGCTTATGGTTTGGTGTTTAGGTAAGTGTGTCAGCTTAGGGTGGAAAAAAAGAAAAATAATTGAGGTCCAAGAATAAGTCCAATATTTTTCAGTGGTTATAGCTGTTTCCGTACAAAAGGTTGTTGTGGGTATCTGACCTCTTACAAAAAAGTTTTAATTTACAAAACACACATCAAAAAAGTTATCGCCAAACTATTCTTTTACTCTGAGAGGCAAAACAAATGACAGGCAATAATAGGTCAGAAGTTTCGCTTGACACCGGTCCCATCTCTGGTAGGACTAAAGCTAGATGCACACGGCAGGCGTCCTATGCGTTTTTTGAGCGCATGCGTCTGATTTCGTGACGTCACGTCCTTTTCTGATGCGTCTGGTGTGGTCTGCATTCAAACAGGAACCTGTTTCTATATTGACGCATCAGACTTACTGCTCTGACTCACTTTTACTCAAACACAGACTATCAATGGTGCCATTCCTTGTGTTTTTCCACTAGATCTAGTGTTTTTTCGATTCATCTAGTGCTCTAGTTTTTTTTATGGCTATCTAGTGTTTTTTATAAGTGAGCTGAATGTAATTAATTGCACAATTTTGTGTCATTGTAACTGTAATTGAGGCCTTATTATTTAGTGCAATTGTAATTTGCTAAAAATTCTACCTAATTAAATCTTAAATTACACAAGACAATATAATTCATTTTAAGTTAAACCACTGCGAAATCACTTCGTCATCTGTTAAACGTTTCAGTGACCTGTACAAACAAACGCATGCATTGCTGCTATCTCCCGTTTTCTTTGTCACTGCTTTACAATGAGTTGCACAATGTCAGTGTTGGCATTATAGTGGATTTAACTTTTGGCATTACGACTTGCCGTTTCCTACTCGCTATTGTAGCTCGTTCGTGAGATCTGGTTTGTATCAACTTGTCATTCGCGTCAAGGGATTTCGTGTGT
>Ga0210059_1012300_pt1 | contig 12955 bp, 9 predicted proteins | sample Ectturendosymbi2_FD_188042 | JGI IMG/M metagenome (GOLD analysis project Ga0210059, IMG submission 188042) | Ecteinascidia turbinata endosymbiont from Florida, USA - Sample 2 (SPAdes) (version 2) | ecosystem: Host-associated > Tunicates > Ascidians > Unclassified | place: Key West, Florida...
TCGTACGCTTATGTGTCTCACATACGGCCAGTCCCGCCGCCACGGGGAGGATTGGGTGGACTAAGCCCACTCAAACATTGCGCCAAGTCCCCCAAAATTGAAATATGAAAACTATAAATTGGTGGAGTTTGGTCAATTTGTACAAGGTCATGGCATTAAGAGGGAAACCAAAAATTCACACTAACCATAACATGGGTTGATTTTCACCCGAACTCACACGAAGCATAATGTCGGGTAATTTTCACCCGAACTCACAATCAACCATAACGTTGGGTGATTTTCACCTAGGGGCCACGTGGCCACCACTCCTAGGTTAGTATTCCGGGGATGTGAGTAATCTTTGCGAAAACTGAAAGTGACCAATGCAGACAAGTGCTCCCAATCGTGGCAGTTGGCACGTGAACCTCGTTTTTTTGTTTTGATGGTGGACAGGTTCCATAACGTTGCCTGGTCTCAAAGTTCATGACCTCAATAAAATGCTTTGGCCTTTCACCACAAGTGCACGCACAAGGAGCAAGCTTTTTTTGGCTAAGATCGAGTTCTAGAAACTACAAGTAGGTAAAGAGAAGCACAAGGTTCATCATGTCCTCAATAAAATGCTTTGACCTTCCACCACAAGTGCACACGGTGAAGCCCTTTCTGGCTCCAAATTCTTTCCTCTGACGGAGAAGGCGTCATACATTCTCCTGCCTGTTTCTCAATGAAAACTACGAGCTGAGCAGGAGCCATTCGCATTGAGTTGTGTCGTCAGGGCTTGCACTCGTGTGATCCGCTCCGGTGCTAGCTGCGGTCAAAGGTTGCTGCCGTGGCTTACTGGTGAACCTACATCTACCAACTCCTTCTGCCCAAATTGGTCAAGGTTACCTTAGGAGGGATCTTCGTGAAAGAATTTTGTCACACCTCAGGTAACCATGGGCCAATTTGGGCAAATTTTTGTTCGCCATCGAAAACTACAAAACTTTTGCAGATTTTGATAGGACTGCCCGAAAGAGCATCTAAAAAATGGAGCTACTAAAAGAACCAGCTTTCTACGTGAACGTTAACTAATTTTTAATTTAACCCTGGAACACTTACCTTAGTTTTGTCACATTAATACTTACATTGGATTTGCATGACCCGGTTTTCAAAAATAAAAAATATATACTTTCCTTCAACTGCAGGTTATCACAAAAACTACCCTGAAAATATAAGTCTCACTGAGCGCTTTGAGCACTAACAAGTTACTTTAAAGTAAGCAGACCAAATCAGGCGAAGATGTCATGTATGCCTAAAATTGAATTACTCATAAAAAAATCATGGGCGTAAACAACTTCTCCTTTTGAATACTGCTAACAAGACTGTAGAAGCATGCCCTGAGTTTGAGCTTTTTACAGGCTCTACCCCCATAAAGCATAACGCGGGTCCAATGTACCTATTGTCATCTCACACTAATAATGACGTCGGGTCAGCGTGACCCGAACTCGCTCCCTTGCAAAATCTAGAAGAGCGAGGATGACAGTAAGCGCACCTATTTACAAGTCACACAAAAACATGAAGCTACTGGAGTTGAAAGCGCTCCGACTTACGCTAACGTAGTTTCACGTGAATGACCTCATTTGACCCGGATTATAGTCACCCACGCAACTATTCCAATTTTTAATTTAAGTAGAACAACCATGTACCTAAATTTGCCAGAGGTTACCTGAGCAGGGTTAAACTTTTTCATCCATACCAAATTTCCTTAATTAAAATTGATCCACTCCTATGTGTACACTGTACATAGACATGCTGTATCCATCTGTAAGTTACCGTTTGTTTTTCTGAGCTTATGCTACTTGATTTCTAACTGTTGCTTTCTAACACTTTTCGAAGGGTTTGGTTGACAATATGACAGACACGGTCCTTCACCATCCACCAGTCCTGTGACACTTGTTTACATTGATCAGTTATTTTGCCATTGTGTTTTGATTTATTATAATGTTCACGGACAATCGTTTTTTTATTGCGCTATGGCTCTTTATTATTGTTTCTGTTTATCAAATCAATCAACGAACAAGGTCAAAATCGTGGGCGTGCTGCCAAAAGCATGTATTTTTCGAATAAGTGGAACGTCATACAACTACCAAAGACTCGTTCGCCACACCCTACTTTGATTGTGGGCATCGAAAAACATTTTACAACGTTCTTTTTCACTTGTGCAAAAGGAACAAGTAGATCATGTAGCTAAGTTTGCGAAGAAACGAGGGATTGTTGGACTCTTGTTGCCAACATACACATGGTCGAATCGCAAAAGGCAATCTGCAACCACGAGATGATACACCGTGTGGCCGAAACCAGATTAACAATAAAACCCCCCAACCGACAGCAACGAGAACAGACCGAGACTACGTTTTTCGAAGTTCCACGAGGGTATCAACGCCAAAAATTCTATCATTCTGACAATCGAACCGAAAGCGTATTCTTTGCTCTTAATTCCTTTGCCATTGACCTTTGGCCAACGGCAATCAGCAACCTTGTTCAGATTTCAGTCGTTTTTCACCGAAATTTCAGTCATAATAAATTTTGTTGTTTTGGATGAATTGTTCCTGGTGAATTGGTCTCATTGCGGATACCTAAGCGACGTCATCATCCACAGACAAGCGCGCTTAAGTCGTCACAAGCAGTGGTTTAATCGGAGCTGGGGTCATACCAAAAAGCAACGTTTCTCAGCATCGCATGAAGCGGTCACCGATGAACATCAAATACAACCCGAATAACTTACTTTTGTAAAAATTCGCATATCAGTAATAAAGCTGTTTGCACAGAAGCTTCCAAAAGCGTCCTATCGAGTTTACGATTTTTCCAGAACGTACATTGCAAGAGCAAACGAACTGCCTCGGGCGCAAAATTATCTGCACGCAAAATAAAACAAAGAACAGTTTTCACTCCCACGCGCTTGAAGCTGTAACTTCACGGAGTGGCAACAATCCGAGAGCAAAGTCGAAACGTAACCAGCAGTTTAACATATACGACGATATAACCCAGCGGCAAAACCGACGAAACTGAAACGTTGCTGGCCCGCGTCGATATTTAAAATTACTTAGCAAGGACTCAGCTCGGTCATGTGGACACGATTCTAACTTATCGGCACCTGCCACGTTATGTTACCATAACGACGACAATAATAATAGTCCAGTATATGTGACGCCATACCTTCTACCGCCGTTTCCGTGCCAAGTCGGTTGGATTCGAGTCCTGCATCACAGGAAAAAAGAAACGACACAATTGCATATTTGCCCGTGCTTGGCCGTTGCGCCCGATGCACAGGGTCAGGCTCGCGCGCAAAAATGTAGCGACTTAGGATTTTCTTCAGTCTCGTATTTACGATAAAGCTTGGGGCTCAAACAGCCTTCGGTTTGGTTTGAAGAACCTACGTGTTCCGAGTTCCCGAAATCAACAGCGCATTTTGATGGCAAGCATTGAGAGCAAGAAGTGACGAACCAGTTTTGTTTTCACCCAGTAGCAAACGTTGTTGGATGGTATGAAGCCCTCCTCTGAGACGCGAATTTAGAATGCAGATAACGTGATGCTACAGCAGCAAGTAGCAATAGATTCCCCGCTGGACCAGGTTCACTCTTTTATCGCTGTATCTCACACCACGCCCCTGCATTCCGAGTTCGCTTCTCCGTAAGAGGTCGAAACAGTAGCAACTTCTACCACAAATAGTTCCCGGAGCAGTGAAACGTCGGGGAGTGGGCGGTGGGGGTTTCCGCCGTAAACGAAGCGATCGTCGGGGTACGAGCCCGCGCGATCACTCGATTCACAGCGTCGCAACGTAACAAAACGAACTACAGGTCAGCAACCTCGCGCGAAGTGAAGACAAACGAACAAACAAACCAGTGTAAAAATGTGCAAAGCGTGTCGAGAGCGCGGTCGTCGGCGTTGCGTCACGTCCGTCGATGACGACGTCACGTGCGACGAGAAGTAAGCGAAAAGAGAAAGCGAAGCGTTTAAATCAAAGCTCTCAGCCACCGGGCGCTTTGATAATAAAATCAATGCGTTGATGTGTTGCGATATATGCAAAGCAATAGGTATTTCAATTTCGCGTCATCACCGCATTACGAACCGTCCACGAAATTTCCGAGTCGAAACGACAGTTTAACATTCGGCATATTGGCATGTTTCCTCGACAGCAAACATGGGCGTCGGAAGAATTTCTCCTGGGGGTAAGTTGTGGATTTTTCCAGAGGGAGGGAGGAATAAGGATTTTTCCAGGAAGGAGTGGTGAAATTTCACTTTAGACTTCACTAACTCGGAACTAACAGAAAATCATTCATCTATGAAAACTTGATGAAAAATATCAAATTTCAAAATCCAGGGGGGCCTTGATCCCCCCTTCCGACGCCCATGACAGCAAGGTAACCCACGCAGACCCAGAACTGGCTAAAATCAACCCGAAGAGCGCGTAGCAAAACAAAACGGTGCGATGCGCTCGGCTTGCGTTGTTTCGCAGTTTCCGGTAACAGTGACGACACTTCCGCTGGCCGCTCCACAGCAGTCGGTAGTTGTGCTTGTTCCAGCTAAATCAAGCACCTTCGCACTTGCAAACATTTTAAAAGACGAACGATGGCTATCGGTAAACAATATTGCGCTGAGTATGGAGGATGCTGCACAATCACAAAAACATGGACGAAAACAAAGCGCCTGACGGTGTGAACGGTGTTAGTTTAAGAAAATTTTGAGTAGCTGGATGGTACCGACGTAGCTTTAAGACAACGAAAGGTTGCGCGCTGCCGACTTTCGTAGCACCTTGCTGTTGCAGACGGCATTTGCGCCAAGCACTCCAAAGTTTTCGATCCGGCCGGTCGAAGGAAAAAGGCGGGTGGAAGAAAGAAAAAAGCCAGTGGAAAAAGAAGAAAAGGTCGGTGGGAAAAGAAAAAAGGCCGGTGGGAAAAGAAAAAAAGGCCGGTGGGAAGAAAAGAGCGATGCGAAACACCAGAAAAAAAACTCCGCATCTGAACCAAGCTGTCTGACAAAACAAAGTGTACACACTCTCGGCTGGGGGCGACGACCAGCACACGGCTCGTCGTCGTGGACGAACACAGCGAAAAAAGAACGTACTCAGACGAAATGTTGATAAGCGCGAAGCCACTTGCCGATATACCGTTGGCTGCCGAACAAAACGCGCACAGCGAGCACTGAGACACACAAGACTTGATGCTGACCGTGGAAGTCGCCGGGGGGGGGGCTTCACAGTGCGCACAGCGGAACAGCACGCGGGGATCGAACCGAGGAGGGCAATATGGGGAGGTCGGTATGGGGAGGTCACGCGAGGTCACGTCGTTTTGGGACGAGAGCCCGGGTCTCAAACCCCACAAGCGCACCATCAAAATTCAGGAACAACATGGCGACAAACATGGGCGTCGGAAGAATTTTTTCCAGGGGGGGACTAATAGTGGAAGTTTCCAGAGGCATCCAAAAATATTTTTCTAGGAGGTGCCAAAAGTGGTCCAAGGCCTCCTCTACCCCTCCTTCCGACGCCCATGGCTACAAAAACCGAGGCTTTGCAGCAGTCTGGACCTACATAAATATAAAAATTGAAAATTTTGAGAACGACAGACTCTACAGCATTCCGTTATTGAACGAACATTGTGTGAGAAACCAAGTTTACACGTTTTTTTTTTTAAACAAAAACAAAGCAAAGGGAAATTTTCCCTGAGGGAATTGCTTCGCGTTCCAGCACTTCATCCATGTCCACGTGTTCAATTATTTGACTATTAAAAAAGCGTCATTGTTGAAACTATCTGTCAGCAAGCACTGAGTCAGAAGAAAGAACGTGCGGACTTTAGTCAAGACCCAATCCGCAGAGCAGAGTGGCATTGATTTCCGCTAGAAACTACATAATCTACCTACTTGCAAAACACGCGAATAGTATTCCTGCACATGTCAGGATTACCGAACAGTAAAGACAATGGTTATGTTCGCATCGATACGCCGTTCTACGTTTTGTGTAAAAAAACACATACCACGACAACGCTTGTTGCTGCTAAGGCTAAAAAACGCGTAAATGTCAGAGCGCAGTCTTGAAATGCGCCAACGGTGCTGGTCGAAAAGTGTTCGAAAGCGAACGCATCAGCGTTGCGGGACGCAACTACAAAAGCGCAAACCGGGGGGGCGCGGACTTTTGCCGCAGATGTATAAAAGAAGTCCTTTCTCATCAGCAGGTTTGGCCGCTCGTGGCCGCGACCGACCGGAGTGCCATGTTCGGCCGTCCTTGACCGCTTCCAAGCATCTGGGAACAGAAAGATTGAGAAAAAACGTTTGGGGGGTGGTTTCAAAGTATTCGCGCTGCCTTTGGTCAAGGAACAGCAACGCTGTTCGCTTCGCGTCGATCTGGTTGTCAAGACACGTGAGCTCGTTGTCAAGGCATGAGCATGCTTCCGCGTTGCGTGAGGCCTTCGAAGCGCTTGTAGGTGTAGTTGATGAAAACCCAGTCCTTGGACTCGTCGATCTGGTCTGCAACGACAAACAGCGCGCACGCCGTTCAAACATCGTCAACAGTATTTAAAACACTTCGAATGTGGCAGCTTCGCTTTGATCAAAACAAACGCTTTGTGTCAAGTATCGTCTTTACTTCCTGGCGCCCACTGGCCATCATCAGGCACACCTCTGTTGTGATTCTGCGAAACGTGAGCACCGATCAAGCAGCTGTGATTTTTTGCAGTCTGCGTTTACTGATCTCAGTTCAGGGAGCGGTTAAACGCGTTGTTCGAAATTCCGCCCGGACAAATAAGCCTCGTGGCTTTTTTTGCCGCAAATTAATGTTGAAATTTTCCAACCGGTCGCCGTTGTTGGATCGCCCCAATGTCTCAATGCAAACGAGATCTCCGTAAAACTTCGCACAGCACGAACGATCTCATCCGTAAACAAGGCTGGTCTAATTTGTTTTTTTAGAGAAAAGTTACTTTCGATCTTGGTGGCCAGAGTTTGTTGTTAACGCCTGAGTTAAGTCAGCAGCAGAGTTTCCCAAACGAGGTTACGCTTGGTTGGTTCTACAACAATCATCACTGCATCAATAACCCTGATCATTTAGTATTCTGGTGAAAACAATTGTTTGGGAAAGACTATATACACAGTTTTTTTAAAGGCGCTTTAGGGACCCGATTCGGGTCCCTACAATCAGAGAAAATCAGCATCGGGTCCCTAGAATCAGAGAAATCGGGTCCCTACAGGTTCACATCGGGTACCTAGCATTTACTTTAAAAAAACCCTGATATACATTTTATTTGTCGACAACTTGTGTTCTGATTTATATTCATTACAGTTATTAAGCTTGCTTGTTTTCTCTGCTCTTACTTTCGCCTTCAGCATTGCTTGCAGGTTGCAGGACTGAAGATGCGTAGTGTCACATGAAATGAATTTCCTACTTAAAAAATTTGCTGATGGATTTAAACACTTCATCTTTGTGGAGACTATAGTTACTTGAAAACAGGTATGTGCAGAGTCCAGTCGACTGATACCTTAAAAGCTTACAGCGAATCTAGATCTTTTAATGGCACTGTCAAAGCTGTTTCACTTGCTACTAAGCCTACAGTTAACCGCAAATGAGCGTTAGTCGTTGTTTCTTACAGACTATCCAGTGACGCGCCGTGCGTTCAGTTTACGAGCAAGCTTTGAAGCGTTGCTTACAGCTCCGAAGAAAATGGATTGCTCATAAAAATTCGCACATCGCGTTGGTTCTACAGCACGTAATTGTTAAAAAAAAAACACAACATAACATTTTTGCTGCTGTTTCCTGTTTGAATAAGACTGTTTCAAACAAATCTGGCGAAGAGATTTTGCAGCAAGCTCATCTCACAGTCGATCCGCGGGGTCCACAGTCAACGCGCGGCCTGACAATACACACCGAGCTTTATTTCCTCTTCCGGGAACTCGTCGAAATTTGAAGTGTCGGTGAGACTCTTCACGTGTGGGATGATGGCGGCCGGACGTTCGCGAATGTGTGTCCAGTCCACACCTCTGCGAAGCGCAACAAAAAATATGACGAATGCAGTTTTGTGAGATGGGATTCATTCAAAACACAGGAAAGATTTGAAAGCGCTTGTAGACGTTGCCATGAGATCGACGCCATGCGTGCCGCGGGTGATACTAGTGAGGGGACTGGTTTAAGATAAAAACCAGAAGCGAAACAAGCAACGGACCATCAATAACTGCAGATTTTGCAATAGCGTTCCAGGCTACCCTTATAAACGGTCCGCTATAGCCAAGGGGCAGGGTAGTCACGGTTCAAAGCTATTTTTTTTCGCTGAAACATTTCGGTCATTTTTGCTGAAACATTTTGGTCACTGAAATATTTCGGTCATTTGTCTCACAGTTGTACTGAAACTCGCCATAAGACTGTTTTTTAGCCTAGAATGTCAAACATTCTGACCGAAATAACTTCAAAAACGTTTCGGTCTACAGTATGACCGAAAACAAAACAGGTTCAAAACCTTGGGATTTCGACGCTCAGCCCTAGATTCCTTACAGTGCCTCGACTGATTCAGGAAGGGAACCCTTTCCTGCTTCGATTAATGGTCTAACTAAAATTGTACTATAAAACAAGCTAAAATCTTGCCATCTTAAGTTGATTCAGGTTTGTTTGTTGTTCATGCATTGTCATGACATTTGAATAGCAACATCCTGCGAGCTGACCAACCAAATTCCAGTTAGGTAGTTGCTGGCACCCTGGGGCAACACATTTTGAAACAGGGTTGCAAAATCTCGCTGCAATGAAACCTAAAACACAGTCGGATGCTAAGAACTTAACGTTAAAATGTAGGAAAAGGTATTAAACCTTTCAGCAATCCAAACAAAACAGGACCAGTGTAAGCGACCTATACAAGTATTTCGCCATGCCATTAATGCAGTTGCTCACCTGGCAACACTCAGTTGCAGTTGACATTCAAAACGTTTTGATATAAACTACGCCTGGTATTTAGGTAATTACTGGTAGAGGGTTGTCTTCGAACACATCAGACTGATGTGTTTGAACTTGCTGATGGATCCGTATACGCCAAACGTCACATACAGTAAACACGAATCTGAAAAACGGCGTTTTCGATAGTTTGATCGGAACATTTCACTGCTGGACTTGCGTTATATATGCCGCGCACGACATAGACTGTTTGTTGACCATGCGTTTCGTAACAATGGCAACAATGTTGGAGATCTCCCAGACAACCGGCTGTTTTGTATTTGTTGCTGTTCGACGGTTTCACCTGGAAAGGCATTTTCTTGCCAGCCGCCAAAAATATAAATTTTGAAATCTTTCCGCGTTTCATGATCACAGCAGTCTAGCCTTTCAAGCAAGCACAGGTAAGGATGGCAGAGACTGTTGAGTACAACGCTTGTAGATTGACAGCTATTTTTGGCTAAATTTTAGTCAGCTTTAGAGGGAAAGTGGTCTATTTCTTGGTAGAATTACTGATAACTGCTGCATCACTCGCGATACACCACCTTCCTCGCGTGCATTTTTCGCCTTGTCTCTTGGAAGTCAACTGCGCGACACCCAACGATCATTGCCTTTTAACCTCTTTCGAGAAACGTCACAGATAACGCCCAACAACACAAGCTGAGCAGCGAAAGTGCAAAGGTCACGCAGTATCAAGGCTGCTGCGAGAGCGGTGGTTCCTAAAGCATGGGTCGCGAAGGGCGAACCTGGGCAATCCAAACCTGGGTTTTAAAATCTTCAAGGTTACCACTGCTAGTCTGTCTGTCTGCAGCGTAGGTGCTTTAACGTACGCTGTTGGAGGCTTGGGGCGCGAGATGTTAGCCAAACTCAGGTTTGGTTTGCGCTCAAAAACGTTTGGGAGCGGCTGTGCTAGGGGGTGTCTGCCCCTTTGGCCCTCACAATCACAACCGCACCGGCCCGGCCCTTTATCGGATTCGAAAGTTTGGGCGGAAGAAGTCATTTCAACCAGAAAAAATTTAAAAAACGCTCACTTGAAAAAAAGATGCGACTTTATCGAGTCGACGCCGTGCGTTCCGAGCCGCTTGTCGACGTCCGTGCAAAGACAGACGATCAGGTGCCGCGCGATGTCGCTGATGGGCACCTCGTCCGGAAACACGAGGGTGTTTCGCCAGTTCATCACCTTCCGGTAGGTTTCTTGAGGGCTTTCCGAACAGAACGGGGGGTAACCTGCGCGCGGCGGCAACGAAACCCTTCGCATTACACAAGTTCAACGACAAAAATCAATGAGACTACTACGCTTGCACGGGCGAGGCCTGGCAACCGCGAACGACGGCAGGGTCAGAAACAACACGAAGCAGAAGTCTGAAAAATAATTTAAAATTTTTGTTCGCTCGACTTTTGCTTCTCCTCTCGCCAACTCGCATCGCAGATAAAAAAAAGTTTTCCATCGCCAGTTGCCGTAATTTAACGAAATACCAAAAATAGCGCAGCGCAGTGCAAGGTAGCATGGATTATGAAAAACACAGGGTAGTCGTTTTAGTTGCCAGACTGTGTCTCTTGCACGCAAGCCTCACCCCCTCCGTTCTACACCTTTCTGAACTGTTGCGGTACGCAGCTTGGTCAAGAAGATAAAAAAAAGCGCAGCAGCTTAAATAGATGCTTCGCCCCTCCTTATTTACACCCTTTCGGTTTACCGACTTTTTGAACCCTGCGCATTCAGCAGCTTGCTGGAAAAACATTGTACATCAAACAGCTGCTCCGCCGAATGATCTACTTCCTTTCAACCATACGTGACATATTTGGTGGGCACGTCCAACAACAAACAACGCACAGAACTTTCGACGGACATTTGCAACTTGTCAGAACCCTTTAGGCCTAGGGTCTCGTCACGGTCACAGCTGACGTAATTATCACTTCGCGCTCCTGAACGTAACCGTTGTCGTATTGTTTCTTCCGCGTCACAGCGCGATTATCCCTACCTGTTGGTTGCGAAAGCGAGCGGCGCACTGGTTGTTTACGCAGTTCTTAGTCCAGCGAAGACGTTGGTTTGAAGTAACCGGTAGAACGGATGCATGACGCCAGCTCAGTGCGATTGCTTACGCTACTGGCGTGAGCTTAACTTACAACCGATGCAACGCAGAACCGCGTCACGCTTGACTTGGTTCGAAGTTCCGCCGAAGCAGCTTTGCAACTTTCACGAAAGAACAACAGCTCAAGCATAGAGCGGCACTAAACAGCAGTAGTACATCAATGGCGCTATAACCAAAATAACCACTGTCGTTATACAGTAACGTCGTTGCGCTGAGACAGAGTCCGCTAAAACAAGTATCTGCTCAGTTGCGTGGGTACGGGAAGCTGCCAGCGATCTCGATTCATCTGGACAAAAAAGCGACGGAACTGCCGGTTAGTGCAAATGCAGAACGAAATACTCCCTTCGTCCAACTGATAATAAGTTATTGTTGTTAAAGATGTGTCCAGGACTTGGTGATTCGGGTGTTTCAGATCAGGGGGCTCGAAACTACGGTCCGTGGAGCCATTCCATTCGGGCGCAAAGACTTTTGTAAGTAACGAAATAATAATATTTTTACGAAACATTTGTTGATTTGGTAGAATGCCATGTATCCCGAAACAATCACATTAGGTAAGATGTCCGGCCTTTGAACTGTTGTACAGCAGCTTATGTGGCGCTCTGACAAAAAAGTTGGAGACCCCTGGTTTAGAAGATATAGGACGTAGGCCCTCCGCAAAAAAGTACAAGCTGAAACACGCTTCAATTCCAAAGGGAAAGCTACGTATTGCAGGGATTTGAGCCTGCCAAACGGAAAGGTTATAAAATCAGAACAGCGTCGTTCAAGCTCATCGAACTCACGATTACCATGACGATCACAAGAAGCTCACCTATCAAACATTCGTACATTATGACGCCCAGCGACCACCAGTCGCAGGTCAACGTATATCCGGATTGCTGGAACACTTCCGGTGCGATGTAGTCCGGCGTTCCCACGGTGGAGTAGGCCAGCTTCCGTCGTTTGCTCTTCCAGGTCTCGGCCTTGCGGCGCGAGTCGTTCGCGGTCAGGGGCCGGGTCGCTGGGTCAACAAACACAGGTCAAAGGTCAGCGCGGCGTGATCGTTGTTGCCAGGACGCTGCTGCGCGGGCGCGTGCGCTTCCGCGAACATCGCGCGCGTCAGCGATAAATGAAAACAGCTCCGGTGTTATTTGACAAACAAAAAGTGTAGAGATCGACGCCTGGCGTTGCAGGAGCTGCACGCGGCTTGGTCCGCACAGAAGTGCGTTGCTTTTTCAAACGACGCCTTTTTCAAATGCCGGCGAATGTTCCACCTTGCGGCAGCTCGTAATTCAAGCGGTAGTGCTCGACGGATATCACATCATTTACGGAGACTTACAAACGCGTTGGCTGTTAAAACGTCACCGCTTGCAAACGGATTGCAACTGACAGCGAATTCACATCCGCGCTCATTCGGAATGACAGCGTCTCCGGGGCAATGGCCTCAGACATTTTTAACAGTATACTAAATTTAAAAAAAAACAAAAAAAACACAAGATCTACTATACACTTCTTCATTCATTTCTGAGCCCGTTTTTCCTCAGTGGAAGGGTCGCGGTGGCAGCAGCCCTAGGCCTCGACACATCCCACGGTCAACAGCAATCTCAGTTAGTTTTGCTGGCTCCACACCAAGGCGGGATTAAGCAAAGTAGGAAATGTTGTCACTCCACCTAGTCCTTGGACGACCTCTGGGCCGTTTTCCTGTGGGTGTAGCCAGCAGGACCTGTCTCGCGAATCTTTCGTGGGCCAAACTGGACACATGGCCGAAACAACTTAGCTGGATCTCTTGATTCGGAGAAGAGTCTCGGCATTCATGGCTTTACGAACTTCACAGTTGCGCATTTTGTCGCCAAGAGTCGCACTGTGAACTCATCGCATAAATCCCATCTCTATAACAAACTCCGTACTGCTATAAATCAGACTTACAGAAGTCGATTGGTTGCGCCGAGGAAAGGTCCCTGTAATAATCAGTCCGATG
>Ga0210059_1012301_pt1 | contig 12952 bp, 8 predicted proteins | sample Ectturendosymbi2_FD_188042 | JGI IMG/M metagenome (GOLD analysis project Ga0210059, IMG submission 188042) | Ecteinascidia turbinata endosymbiont from Florida, USA - Sample 2 (SPAdes) (version 2) | ecosystem: Host-associated > Tunicates > Ascidians > Unclassified | place: Key West, Florida...
ACAGAACCATTGCAAAGTTTCTACTTTTTCTCGAGATAGACTTGGACTCAGGTCCGTGCATTTTACGTGATACCATGCGTCACAATTGTCACAGGCCACCCAGCGTGGTTCGTTTTTGCCACCTATGAACGCCACAGCACAATAGGTGCAGACTTCTTCTTCAACAGATGGTGGTGCACGACGCTTCTTGCGATTTGCGGTGCTTTTTGCCATTTGTTCTAATTTTCTTTTGCCTTTTCGTAGTTTCTTTAGATGCTCTTCCTCTGCTCTTTTTTCTAATTTTTCCTCCAGGCACTTAATCGCCTCATCCGAAGACAGATTTAGGGGAAGTCGTTGCTTGTTGTTTTGAGTAAGTGATTTTGCTTTTTTTTAACTGGGACTTTGAAAAGTTCTCTGCGAGCCAATGCAGATGAATTTGTTTGTTGGCATATCTCTCTTATTTTGCTTTTGCGCAAAGAATCTTCAGCCATTACCTCACTCTTCAAGGTAAACCATGCCTTGTACAAGGCATCACCCAAGCCACAATTTTCTTCAAATCGCTTTTGATAAAGCGCACACTCATCTAATGTTAAAATGGAATTTAAAGCTTCCAATCCAGCATAACATCTGGAGCGCGCAGGTGAAAGTTGTTGATAAAATTTTGTGACCGGTGAAAACCCACATTCAGTCGAGTTTTCGGTCTCTCGTAAGTTTTCATCCTGTATAGGAGTTGATTGTGTAGTAATGACTGGGATTTCAGTAAAATTTGAGCCAAAATACGATTCTGATCTTGCAATAATTTCTTGATCTGACGAATCAAACGTTTGTGGCACAAACGATGATTCCTGTTGGCTTTCTGAAACTACTGCAGATCCATTAAAACCCTTCAAATGGATGTTTGGAAATCATCCAGGTGACGATTTGTTGTGTTTGCAATATCAAATCCAGACCCTAGCTCTGGTCTGCAGGAGATGGGCCTTGGCAATTCACATATGCCAGATGTGGACGATTCCAGCAAACTGCAATCGAGTCCTGGCACGTCTGACGGAGTTTCTAATGCGTCAAGCAACGAAATATTAAATAGTGAGGTACTAGGTATTTGACCATCAGGCATTTCAAGCAAGTTGGTGAAGTACCCTTGAACTTCTGCGGAATTGGCACCATTGTCTGCAACTGACGTTGCAGCCTGAGTATCTTTCACCGTTTCCTCAACATTTTGCTCGACGGGACATGAATTAAAATTTTGCAGTGTACTTTTCTCCTGTTTCAGGAACGTCTCCAGAAGGAAACGTTTCAGCAGGTTTCATTTGCGCATAATTGATGGCATTTTCATTTACAGGCCACAAGCCGGAACTCCTGAAGGCGTTTTTCACTATAACAGGATTTGACATTTGATCCAGTGCACCAGTAAAAACTCGGCCAAAAGTGAATTTGCCTACTGATGTTTGATATTGTGGCAAAAACGAAGTACACGCGACTTTCCATTTTGACTTAAACGGTCCAAAAAAACTTTGTCTAATGGTTGCAGTATGTGGGAAGTGTGGGGGAGTAAACTAAACAAAACAAGGCGGTAAACTAAACAATTCAAAGTTGACTTTGGAATGCCGAACTTAGTTTCAGCTTCCTTATAGGTCATGGTTTTATTGCGGATTGCACTGAGTGCTTCAGTTAAATTGTCTTGGCTATAGCTACTCTTCTTCTTCACAATAGCTTTCGATGTGATGACTATGAGCTGTAAGTAACCGAAAAATCACATCTGTTTCACGTCATATAGCCGCCAAAATTTCATCCGCTTACTGGCGCCAAAAACGCACGTGGACCATCTCTCATAGAGCTCGAAAAAATGTAGAAGAAAAAAAGGTACATCCTTGTAAGCTGACAAGCTCTTAAAAGATAGTTGTGAGAGCAGTCACGCGAAAACCTGGAGCGCTGGGAGCAAGTTTGAGCAGTACAGCAATGTTTGTGTGGGCAAACAAGATTTTTGTTTTTTCAGGCTGGACGCTGTGAACACGAAGTTGGTGCTAGAAAACAGTGTGGTAATCAGTCAGCTTTCGTTCAATCTGCTTGAAATTTGGTACGAGCAAGCAAAGAAGACTTAGGAATATACGTATTTTTTTAAAATTTGTTTCTCAGGTATAATTTCTTCATAAATGGTGTTTGTTTAACGAATTTCCGTATACTAGGCATATCCGCATACTGGTGGTCTGACCCGACCTAAGTGAATTTATAGTAGCATGATCTCCATTGTTTGTCAAAGCTGGTTATAAAAATGTAAATGGCTGAAGCATGCAGCAAATGTGATGTATGCCATCTTTTATGCTTCAAGGTACGAATTTTGTCAAACAATCTAGTAATTGCAAGTAGGGTATTTTAAAAATTCTGCTGTGCTATGTGTAATTTGTGTGTGTGTTAATATTGTATATGTTTCTAGCTCAGTCTTTCATGATATATATATATGGAAAATCATGATCATGATGCTGTCAGCAATACTCATTCATTGAAATTCTGTTAAATGTAGATTGCATAACATTTCTTATGTGAAGAAAACAAAATATTAAATTAAACTAAAATGCTTTGATTCAACTTGTCAATAAAATACTGAGTCTACATCAAAAGATTTACACAGTAGCATATCTGCAGAGTTTGGAATTCTTTCAAGCATGCAAAATTCATGAATCATAGATATAATAACATCAACATCTATTGGAGTAAGTGGTAAAATAAGGTCAAAGAACAAGTTTAGACATATTTTCCTCAATTCACTATAAGACATACAACCTAAGTAAGGATTAGAGAGAAAAAGCACCAGGTCATGCAGTAGGCTTATTGTAGCCAAAACATCAGGAGAACTTTGGCAAATTTGTTGCAAAAGTCTAGCAATGAAAAATTGAGCAAATTTACAATAATATTAGAAAAGGTACACAAAGCTCTAATAAGAAAATTAATACAATAAGAAAATCACAGTGTAATAATAGAAACACATAATAAATTGATGTTTATGAAAAAGTGAAGCATAGCTGAGTATCACCAGTGGACATCAGAAATAAGCAGGTGTGTAGCAACTCAGTGCCCATATGTAATATTTCGTTTTAAACCGCTGCAAAAAGGTGATTTTTAGCTTTTTGAATGTGCAAAGTTTATCCTGTCTACCCTTGTTTAATTTGCAACTTTTAAGGAAAGCTTGGGTAAGTACTCATTAATTAATAGAACTGGTTGAAATCCCACATGTTGGATTTTCAATGCTGAAAGGCCTTAAAATTGTCACTGAAAAGCTCTAAGTTTAATTCATCATAGCCACTCCACATGTAGCAGAATGCCTTGTGTTTCTATGGTGAAAGATAAATGGTAGAATATAAATTTGCCTAGTTTATGATTGTTTTGCATCAAGTGATCAATTAAGCAAAATTTCAAGTTTACTCTTATGAACTGTGTAGTGCCTATGTAATTGGCATTAACTGTCATAAATTATGTCAATTGCCAGGAATTTCATTTTCAATACCAAATGACTTGATTCCATGAGCAAAGTAAAGTCATTCAAAAATTGTTTTCTGCTGCCATGACTTAAAGGCAATCTGCTTATTCGCTGTAATATATGCCAAACCACAAATATAAATCTATTAGTTGCTAAAGTTTCTGTCATGTAGGAATTTATTGTCATAGGTCTAGGTGTAGTAGGTTTCCTATTTTGAAAGAAGATAACCATGTTTAATTGACTGTATTTCAAGTGCATTGCAAAGTGCGTAACATTAAAGTGCATTTTTGTCATGCGTACAGCTGTGTGAAATTGCCCAACAGGTGATGCTCAATAAGAGCTTTCTACCTAGTGGCTTTTTACTACATAGATGGCAGAGACCAAAGGAAAATGCTGGTGGCATTGTTAAGTTTATTTTGCTATGACTAGCAAGTAAAATGGACAACAAGGAAGAGGAAGACCAAAAAAAATAGAGAAGGCAGGTGGAAGAAGAAATTAAGAAAATTGGTGTGAGTCAAGAGAATGCTTTAAATCAATTAAAATGGAGAGGGCTGAATTTAACTGCAAGTCATTAGGTTAATTCGGTCACCTCCATATTGGGGATAATGCCGGATTTAAAACGTGGACTACTATTATCAAGCAAGCTCAGATGCAAAGCCGAGAATGAGATCAGACTTTATTAGGACCTTAAAGTATGATCAAGATTATTTGTTTACCACATCAATTTAAGCAAAAGTTTTTCCCCCGTGTTCTTAATATGTTTGCTTTAGATCAGAGATCTCCAAACTATGGCCCGTGGGCCACATTTGGCCCTCAAAGCCATTTCATCTGGCCTGCAAAGCCATTTTGTCAATGATGAAAAAATAATGTTGAAAAAAACTGCAAAATGTGTTTATGAAAAATCTGTTGGTTTGGTAGAATATAACATATCCACATGAAACATCTGGCCCTCGACATATTTTTTATTAGCTTAAGTGGCCCACAAACAAAAAAGTTTGGAGACCCCTACTTTAGATTAACAGGTTGGAATTAGGACTCAAACAGATTATAAAACACTTTTCATTGTGAAAAAGCTTTTGCCTGATGTATTTCAGGTGGTTGGGGAACAACTTCCATACATCAAAAGTAATAAGACTGAAAACTGGAAGCCAAAGCAATGCAAACTTCTTGATGAGTTTTTGGCCATGCATGCACAAAAAGCTTTAGAGCAACACAGACTAATAAAACAGTGAAGAGTCTAAAGGTGTACTTGGCTTGACAACTTCATGTATGTTTAAAAACATGTGGTAGAAAGCTTGTGCAATTTTGCTATGGTGCACGAGATACTAGAGTAATTGGTGATACTAATGTTCCTCATAAAGATGTATGAAGTCTAGTTAGCTCAGATCTGAAGAGTACAATGTATAAATGTTTCATGCAGGCTTACCATTGTCTATGCTGTGTTGAAGATCCACCTCCACTTCCAACGTACCAAGTTTTATGCATTGGAATTATAAACTCAGGAAAAACCACTCTTCTGTCAGTAATAAATAATGAAAATCCTGACAGAGTTGTTTCCACTATTGGTGAGTTTTGTAAAATGTGCTGACCTTAAAATATTATCTGGTGCTAAGAACCAATCAGCATTTTCCTTGGAAAACCTCACACTCAGTTGCAGCATTTTTTGTTGAAAAGCTTTCGTTGAAAAATATAACACTAGGAATTCAAGCTTGTATGTGTCATACAGTACATGAGACTACTATCTTTCAATCTTTTAAATTTTCAAATCAGTTGTTTAGATTTTGGTTCATAGAGGTGCTAATATTGGTGGTTGTAGAGAAATTCAGTAGTATTTCAAAGTGTTTTTTTCCATATCATGTCAACAGCTTCATTTCTGGTTGCACCCCACACTGCAGATGGAAGCATGGATTTCTGTTTTCTTTAGCTGATATTTTGTTAGAATTTACTTGGGGAGTGGTCCTGCAGAGAACTTGCAAGTGCATCTGCTTTGTGCTTTTCCTTTGCATTGTGATAGTTTATCAATGCATATTTGAAATATTTGTGACTTGATTTCATACTGTCAAACAAAGGCCCACTTTGTGTCTTGTTTTTCTAGCAAAAGTAAGAATTTGTGACAATGCAATGTTTCTATGTCATAATCAGCTTCCACCCAGGGATGTGATGTGTGGATAGTGTATTGCTAGATACAACATGTAGTTTCATGTTCTGCCATTTTGAGTGACATAACTATGTTGCTGTATAGCTGTTCTATCATGTAGATGTGTTGTTGATTTTTGCACATATGGTTGTAATATTTGGTAAGATCCTCAGGCAGAGATATTTGTGAGAACCACCCCCTGCTAGCCATTGGGTAGCTCAGTATCTGTTGTTTATACCAATTCACTTTTTTCTCAGGTTTGGAAATTCAGTAGAATTCGCATTATGACTTTGGCTATAACCACAGTTTGCTTATAATGATGCCTTTTCATTGGTCCTGGCAGAATTCCTATCTTTTGTGTGCATTTGAGTTCGGCTATCATGACTTGAGCTATATCGTCACTTTGCCTTAGCAGGGGCGGCCAAATCTGCCCTATGCATGTGTTGCATATTGAAAAATGCAAGTTACAAAGATCCGCAACATAAAAATCTAAAAACACAAATTCATTCGCAATCTATGCTTCTGTGACATCATAATTCTTTTTGTAGCGATGTGCAAAAGTAATACTGTACAGCACGCTAGCTACCACAGTACCATTTTACAACATTTCAACACTTCGCAATAGAAATAAAAAATAAAGTTTTCGGAAAGCTCAAAGAGCTGCATGCAAAAGTTCAAAGAGCCGTATGTGGTCGCAAGACACAGCTTGGCCACCTTTGGCCTATAGTGGCACTTGTTGTCAGGCACCGCACAATATATTGTTCTTAGTTTATAATGACAGTTTTCTTCACAGTTTGAAGTATAAGCTTGGCTAATATGTGGAACCACCACACAAATCTTTTATGACCGAATAGGAATGCAGTTTAAGTGTAGCAGTTAACTGTTGAGCTGTAACAGGTTTGATGTGAGAATGGCATCAGCAATCGAGGCAAATCATTAATGATGCTTGTGCAACACTTACATAAGTGAAACAGTATGCATGTATATATATGTTAAACTTCCATCCTGATAGATTAACAGTGAATGCCTATAGAGCTGTGGTTTTCAACCTTTTTGGTCCACGGACCATCTTTTCAAAAAAATTATTCAATGGACCACTTTTCTATGCTGACACCTCATGAACAATGAGTCAAACACAAGAACTTGAAAATGGTCTTGCATAACTTATTGTACAGGAAAGGTTACAATTTCTAGGAACATTTTATCAAGGAATTATGGAACACTCTGTGGACCACTAGAAATTCCAGGTGGACCACTGGTGGTCCAAATTGAGAAATCATTGCTGTGTAGAGTATAGAGGAAGTGTTGCTAAAAATTTCAAGTATAAGTATGAAGAGTGGGGATAAATGAGTCAGCTTTTTATACAGTTTAGAATATAAATGAAGTATGTAGAGTATGTGTTCAATACATTGGTACAGGGAAGCATCAAGACCGATGTTGGATATCAGAGAAAACATCATGAATCCCTTTTTACCTTTCTATAAACTTGATAAAATGCAGGAAGGAAAATAAGAATGAAAGAATGCTATGTGGTGTTGATGTGACAGTGTCATTACTAAGAGTGTTATACTATACTATGATTTTGACTGAAATATATTTATTTATTTAAATATGAAATGAACAATCACTTCAGAAAATTAAATGAAACTCTAGCAGTGAAGATGTTTGAGTTTGCTTGTCTTTTTGTTGTTACAATGAATGTTCAGAACTCTTTGTAACATTTTCTAAGACACTTGCAAGAATATGTTGTAGATATGTATGTTAGTACTATAATGTGTCTGTAAAAATGAAAAGTAAATGCCACACAAGTCAATAACTACAATTTTTGCAATGAGTATGATCTAGTTTTGTTAAATAAAAAGCAGTGCACTGCAATTTCACCAATCATCCTTATGTTCACATGTGTGGTAAACAATTTTTGATTGGTGCTGTTGAGGAAAGTTAAAATTGTTGTCATTGCAAGGTAGTGCAGTTCCATGCTGCAAGTCTGTACTACAGGACTGTGCCTAAGTGAACATTATTTAGTTTGCTGAGGATTGTTGTGATCGGAAAGCCCGAGCGGCATGTCCGCAAAGCTTCACACTGGCAGCAAGCAACAATAGAGATCACACGTCGTGCTCACTCTATTATTGCTTGTTCGTGCCACATATATATGGTGTTGTTCTTCGTGCACGTTCCGTTCGTGGTGAACTGCACATTCAGCGCAACGCCAAGCGAGAGGTTGCAACAGGATCATAACACTCACTGCAGCATTTTATGCGTTCTTTGCAAATATGCCAGTTGGAATAAAAGATGTCAGGTTCACAAAAAGATTCATTTGTGAGTTGTAGTAGACATTCAATCAGTTCAAAGTATAATTTTTTGTCTGAGTTGTCTTATTCAAAGACTTACAAGGTCCAGTATTCCTATTTGATGATGAGTGAATGTAGTTACAGCTGGTGCACTATTTCAGTGTTTGGAACCTCCCTGTCTTCATCATCTAGCGCCTACTCTTTTTAATGCGCTATGACTAATCATTTTTGTAGTCTTGTGGTATGCAATTACCCTTGTGATATGGACCATAAATCTGACTCAAAACAAATATTATATATATATTTTGTGGCGCCAGCAGTCCATTTCGCGTACCACCAAGATGCGCATATACAATGCTGCAGTCCTGTCTGTGCTGCTGTACGGCGCGGAGACTTGGCTGCTCACTGGAACCCTCTCCTCCAGGCTTGATGGCTTTGACAGTAGGGCTCTCAGATCGATTCTTGGCATTCACTGGTGTGACCTCGTTACCAATGAAACGGTGCGGGCCCTTGCTGGACAGCCCCAGGCCTACTTTTTTGTTGCCCGCCGCCGGGTCTGCTGATATGGACATGTGCTTCGCCTGCCACTGCACCATCCTTCTTGGGCTATCCTGGACTTCGACCCTGGCTCGTTCTGCTGGAAGCGACCCCGAGGGGCCCCACGCACCCGTTGGTTCGACATGGTCAACGCAATCTTGACCAGCTCGGCCTCGATCCAGCCACAATTGAACCCCTCGCGCAGGACCGTGATAAATGGCAGGTTGTCGTGAATCTGGTTGGCTCAACACACGACGCGCCGGCGGGCGCCATGCACGAGACACGATAATGATATATTTTGAACAATCACTGCTATTGGCCAAACTTCCAGGTATCATACTACAAAGAAATTTTCAAGTCAAACAGTTTGAGTCAAAACAAAACAAGAAATCATGTTAAGTGTGACTGGAACCAAATAAATAAGTGATCAGGTTTTTTACTACATATTTCAAACAAATTCTTAATGTGTTGACACAGGCTTTTCAATCAAGGAAATTCGGCTTGGCAATGCATTGTTACAAGTCAAGGAAGTTGGAGGTACGTGAAAGTATGATTTTGTTCTGTACTGGTAATAAATAGGTGTTTGTAATCATGAGACGACAGCCAATAAATGAAGTCATATGAACGTATAAAAAAGTACTTTGATTGTGGATCGGGTGGTGTTGACTAATGCGTGTCATTGAGTTGTTTCGTGTGAACTACGTCTCATTTAGGAAGCAATAGGAATTGCCCCATTTACAACATCAAAGGGGTGTGAATTAGAGGTCAGTTTGGATTAAACTTTTGGATTACTCTGTAACTTGTTACTTTATCAAGTGATGTTTTGTTCACTAGTAGTTGCCCATGCGTTGAGCTGGACTAGTTGCATTTGGATTAAGCAAATACATATCATACATTTGTTTGTGCTGTGTGATACAGGTAAGCCAATTACAGTTTCAAGTTGCTCAATTGTTGGTCTTGGAAATGCATTTTCTTAAAATATTAGTTCTTGGGTCCAATTTTGCTCTGTTGAAACTGCAGTTGCTCCTCTTAGAAAAACTTATTTTAGGATAAAAGACAATATTTTTGCTGCAGCATTTATTTTGGAAAAGTTTTTAAATTTCTTACTTTGTGTTGTGAATCTGATTGAAGCCAAGTAATCATGCATTACTTGACGTGTGGTAATCGTATTAGTTCAGTTTAGTTTGATTGCTGCAATGCAGGTGGAGACAATATTCGTGCTTACTGGGAAGAATACTATGCCGAATCTCAGGGAATTATCTTCGTGATTGACGGTTCATGCACGCACGATCGCTTGGAAGAGACGAGATTTGCAATCCACAAATCCCTGAAACATCCAGATGTGCAAAACTTGCCGTGGTTAATTCTTTGCAATAAGCAAGACCTGGACGGCGCTTCTACACATCAAACTGTACGAAAAGTTGTCTGTTAAATTTTCGTGCTAATCACTGCTGGCCATGCTACTGTTTGCGACATAGACTCTAACTATTGAGCCAAATGTGCAGGCTAAAAATTCCAATTCTAATATCATGCATGTAACGTAGTATTGGTGTTGCAGCTTAAGTATCGCGTTTGGACAGAGCTGACCGTGCTGACTGATTCGACTTCACCTTCAAGCTCTAAGCCAAGGCGTTTCAAACTATTTTTTCCCGCAGCACCCTGTGCAACTTAAATTTCGAATATTGCACGACAATGCTGCATCTGAAACAAATCTCATCTTGGGTTAGGTACTCACTAGTTAGTTTCATGCTATTCATTTTTCAGCCTCACTTGTCACACAAACACACACACTACAATTTTAAAGTCATAATGGCGGCATCCTTGTCAGTCCAACTCAGCTCTTCAAACGCCAACGGCCTTGTAGCTAGCCAACTAAGCGAGCTGTCTTAGAACGATTTGTTAAATTAAATATCTAAAAATTAAGGAATAAGCTGTAATTTGTTAATTATCCCGTTATGAACGTGGTCTGTTATAAGCAAGTCTGTTTTGAAAGGGAACCGTTTACTTTAGATCAGGGGTGGGCCGCATACGGTCCGCGAGGGCATTTTGTGCGGCCCACAGGGCAGCCACACGTACATATTTCGAGTCTATGTTAAAGTAATTTTATCGATTAAATTAGAATTCTCGAGATTTATTCCGTCTATGTGTACTACAGTGTCATCATGAAATAAAACAATGCAAGGTTACAAACGTAAATTGTAACTGAAGTACACAAATGTAATATATGTGCTCCCCCGTAGAAAATGTTTGCCCACCCCTGCTTTAGATTAACAGTAATGGTTATGTAGAGTTATCACGAACGGCCTCCCAGCAAGCACGGCGGACAAAGGTCTTGCACGTGTGCGATCTATCTGCGAGATGTTGAAGGGAGTCTCGTTACAATCATTTGCGTGGATATCTGGAAGACAGCAAAGCTTCTTGAGTTCCACAGTTCGCTCGGGACCGAGACATTGTATTTTGGAATCGTCCGAGAGCTCCATCATATTTGGAAGCGTCCGAGAGCTGGGACTTTTTGACGCTAGTCTGAGGAGGTTGCGTCTTACGCCATACATCACAGCAACTTGCGATCTGAGAATTAATTCCCTCGAAAGGAAGTAGAGCAATATCATTAAAAAGTCCCTTTGTGAACAACTTTTGCAGTACTTTAGCTTCAAAGAAATGCTGTGAGGTCATGCAAAATTTTTTGAGGGGCAAGCAAGACTTTTAGGGGTTACGTGGCCTGCCTAGATCCGCCCTTGCAAGCGCCCCTCGCGATGAAAGTCAGTTGTTTATTTCATGTTAATTGGTGCTTTGAAGAAAATGTGACGAAAACAACAAAGTGTTAAGAGAAACGTAGAAAATTGTAAGTTTAATTCGAGCTATTATCAGTTTTCATTGTTGGCTTCTGCACAGGTTTGCTATCTGCCTCATGCACCAACCACTAATACGTGTAATTGTTTGCAAATGTAGTTTTGCAAACAAATATTTTCGACTCATGTAGTTTTTCCTACTATCGTTTATTTTACCCAAGTATATCTCGCAACCTGTGCATCACGTCATTTGCAGAAAGTTAAAAAATGGAACTGCTTACTTGGTAAGTAGGTCCTGCTCGCAAACCAAAGTAATTGGTTTGTTGGTAAGTTCTTGCCTACAAAAGAAATACTACTGTATATTCGCAAAGTAGCCATAGCTATTGGCTAAATATCAACATCTGTTTAGTCATAAAAGAAAAGCCTTCAGAAGAATTGCAGCTATTTACCCGGCGCTTCGCATAATTTTAACAGGTTGTCTAGACATAGATGCATTCACTACCACAATAGAGATTTCAAGAAACTGCTGGTTGTGGTCCTTGAAACATGATTTTGGTCAGCGCAGCTTATGTGCAGAACTAGAGAGCACTGTAGAAGGAGTAGCGTGCTGTACAGAAATTGCTTCAACCCCGGAGAAGTGCTTAGGAATGGCATAGTTTATTATTCTACGATACTTTGTAACTTCAAACGTCGCTTATACCGTGAGGAATAATAACTAGTTTTAAGGTTTGGGGGGCAAAACATTTTTTAATAGTTTTATTTTTATTATATGTTTAAAACAAACGGTATAATAATTTTTCTAGGCACAGATAAATTTTGGGACCACCAACAATTGTGGGGGAACCAGGCCCGTAACCAGCTTGTGACACCAGGGGAGGCGAAGAGTTTTCTGAGAGGGACCCAAACTTTTTAAACTAATGATGTCCAACACATTTTTCCATGGGGACAAGCCCTCACCCTTCCCCCCTGGTTGCAGGCCTGGGAGGAACCGCCCCGAATGAAGCCTTACGGTCTCGTGAGTTTTCAATTATGAAAAGCAACCTTCAGAAGTAAAATCACCCATCTGTTACGAACGCAGTACCTTGTGAATCGGTCTATCATGAAATAGTTCTTTAGGTACTGGTCTTATATCAACGTGGTCTGTTATAAACGTTTTCTGTCACGGACATGGTCTGTTAGGAACTGGTCTGCTTTGAAGCAAACCTACGGTTACACTGATTTGAGTCATGCCATTCCTTGCAAAAGAGGAAAACTGCGAGGGAAGCTGAGTTTTTAATAAAAGAGAAGGCCTGTGACGTCAAAAGTTAAAAATTGGTTGTTCAACTTCTGCTCACTTTATTTGAACAAGCAATTGTAAGTTTTCAACGGTTTTCAGGTTTCAAGCATTTTCGTCGTGGTACTTCAGCAGGGGTGTAATGGCGTAGGAACGGCGTTCCCACACCTTTTTGCACTAGTAACGTTACTTGAAGATTTAGATTAACTTCTTCGTGTAGCGGATTGCAAGAAATAAATTAGCTTTTTGCGTGTAAGGGCATCTGAGCAATATTTGGTGTTAGACTTTGCCTTCAACGTAAATCAGGGGTGTAGTGGGGTGGGAAGGTGTGGAAACGGCGTTCCCACGCCTTTTTTAGCACTACACCCCTCTACTCCAGTATCATAACAACTACCAAACCATGGTGTCATTCTGCAAAATTGCTACTGGCTGAAAATCACGTGGTTATGCGAAAATGGTGCAAGCAGGTATTCA
>Ga0210059_1012302_pt1 | contig 12952 bp, 10 predicted proteins | sample Ectturendosymbi2_FD_188042 | JGI IMG/M metagenome (GOLD analysis project Ga0210059, IMG submission 188042) | Ecteinascidia turbinata endosymbiont from Florida, USA - Sample 2 (SPAdes) (version 2) | ecosystem: Host-associated > Tunicates > Ascidians > Unclassified | place: Key West, Florida...
TTAATGGATTCTCATACTTTATTGCAAATTGCGATATTTTATTTCAAATAGAATCGATCTTTAGCTGTTTTAAGTTGTTATATTTTGATGCAGGTCAGCTTCATCTCGAGCTAATAAGTGATCCTTTTATTTCATCTATTTTTTGTTTCTTTCAGGACGGTCCGCTCTACCCTGACTGTAAGCCTGATGACTCATTCAACCCACGCCAGTGTAACGGCTTAACTAACGTTTGCTGGTGTGTTAACACCCAGACAGGTGTCGAGATCGAAGGAACCATCACCGGGCTTGGTGAAGGATTCAGTCTTGACTGCTCGGGTGCGTACTTAATCTTCAAATAAGGTGGAAAGAGCACGTTTATAATCTTTCTGTGCAGCTTGTTAAGCTAATTCTTGTCGATCTAACATTCTGGAGTCCTGGATATGACACTAAATGGCAACCATTGATTGAAATGCAGTTTGGGCTTTCCGCAGTTTGAAGTGAAATTAGAAAGTCTTTCGGACGTAATTTCTTCCCCGTTTGTTCTGGCCTGGAGTATTGACTCTGAGCGTGACTCCAGCTTTGATCGTTTTTTTCAAGGGTTGACTGAGTTCTTCAGCCGTGCAAGGTAGTCAGTCTAGGCATTAGGGAATGGATAAGCAGGCATACTATACTGAATTTCGTAATTCTGGTCACCCCTACAGAGAAATTGAGTCCAACACAAGGGCCACACTTTTCCTTTGAACTCCACGTGTATTGCGAGGTGTGGTGTACTGGTTAATGGACGAGTCAGTAGCCCTTAACCTTGTCCAGTCTAGCTTTGAAGCTTTTTCCGAAGTAATCATTCTCTCTTGTAGACGTTTTGTCACACACACAACTTCTCTTAGATATTTGTCTGTGTTTTTTTCTGTATTGGAATTTTGATGTCGCGTGATCGTTTTGTTCGATCTGAATTTGTTTTTGTAAAAACTTGGAATGTCTGATTTTGGTTTAGAAAGCACCTTTGTTTGCAGCTACATCTAGTGAAGTTCAACACAGTCCCCCCGTTGCACCTGATCATACCGGGTCCACCTCAGCACAACCTCCAGATGGCCTGACTCAATGTCAGGCTGATAGATGGCGCGTCGAACAACAGAGAAATCGCAATCCTCGTCAGAGGGCGACTTATGAACCGCTGTGCACTCTTGCTGGTGCATATGAGCCAATCCAGCATGATCCAAATGGACAGTTCCTATGCGTTGACTTTAACGGGGAGACTGTATCACGACACAGCACGTTGCCAACTTGTGAGTAAAGATACGGCGTTTTTGCACGTGGTAGAAATTGTGAGATGTTTGTGAAGCATTGCAATTGCCATTAGCATTTTCAGTTCTTGTACAAAATCACAAGCAAGGAGAAAGAAACAATTAGATGTAAACAGTAGCTTTTTGCATATGGTTTTAAGAAAACCTGGCTTGCGTATAGTTGGGGCCAGTAAATATTTGTTTCAAAAAGATGAGTCTTCTATCGTATTGCCAGCTGACAAAATTTGCTGTCGTATTCTTATCTGCTAGTTAATGCTCCATAGTTTGCAAACCACAGATCGTTAGAAGCTGCCACTTAATGTCAACGGAACAGATCGCGCCTGTGCAACAGGTAGCGCTAAAACTAATCGTAAATAATGTGGTAGGAAATGAATAACAATGTTGCGATTGCGACAGAAAAGTTCAATTAGTGCCGCATTGTGAATATCCGCGCAGGTCTCACGCCATGCCAGTCTACCGCCTACTATGCTGAGACTGAGGACATATTTGCTGGAACAAGTAATTTCATTCCACAGTGCAGAGAAAACGGCGATTACGCAAGAATCCAGGTGATTTTTGGCTAAACGTTTTTTTGCTAAACATTGTAATATTTTCCGAAATCCGCGACTGAGGTTGCAAACCAATTCTTGTTTGCAGCTTTTCCTTATATCAAAATGCAATGAGAATTTTTATTTTTTTTTTGCAAATGGGTTTTTCTTTATGTTAAAGTTTGATGAGCTTATGGTATTGTTTGCATGGCTGGTATTCTCTGAAAACAGATGAACCTGCAAACAAATATATGTTTGTGAACCTCAATCTCCTGCTTACCTCGTTAACTATAAAGCCCGTACAAAGACAGATTTAGCTTTGCACTCAATGGAAAATAAGAAAAATTGCTAATTCGGCGCTTTTTCACCTTTTTGTTCATGTTTATCAACAACGCGTATGGCATGTGTCTTCAATTACTTGGTTTACTGCTTACTAATAAGCTACACATCTGAATTATATAAGTAGACAGAACCGTTTTACACGCAAACGTTTATTTTTGTTCTCTCAGTGTGAGGCCACCACAGACACATGTTTCTGCGCCAATCGAAACGGGGAAGAAGTTGCGGGTAGCCGTGTTGCTACCAGCAGAGCTTCCACACTGGACTGCGACCGATGTGAGTAGATTTGGTTCGAGACATGTTAGGTTTAATTTTGCAAACAGTTAAAATATTATTTCTGCGAAAAATACATTCTTTAACCTTTGTCATTTCGCCAATACATGGCTGCTGATTTCTTCAAAGATCAGCCTTTGCACCTGTCGCAACAGCATGTCTTTTTATTTAATGACAAACAGTGATACTACAATCAACTGACTGTCACCTGTCTCATTAACTTTTGGTATGTTTTTCAATCAATACTTTCAACTTTTTTACCTTTAGGAAGGTTGACCTCAACCAATTTTAAGCTAACTATTATTCTTTTCTTTGCAGTGGATCCCACCTTTCAAGATTCTCAAGGCCCAGCAACAATTCTCGTGGCGCAAGGTACCTTTTAAAACGTATTGTTTTGGAAATAAAACTTCTTTTGCTGAAAAATCTTCAAACACCTGAATTGATATTACCAGTTTTGTGATGCAGCTCTTAGGAAGGACTAGGGTAGAAAACCCAACAGCAGTGTTCTTGTTGGTGTGGTCTCACAATACACTTTAAGAAAATAAAGTTTCAATATACACGTATGTACTGGTTTGGACTAGGGTTGCCAGATGCGTTTCGCAAAAATACCGGTCATTTTGTCAACAGCGCCAGATCTAAGCTGTGTCGTAATTCGTATGCGGCACAGGGAAAACAGAAAGACAATCAGTATTGCTAAGCTACAATTAATTTGTCTGTATTTTGGCTAACTTATTACATTTCGGGGTGTGTGTGACGTGACAATCGCACCAAGGATTGCGTCAACAGCAGCAAATAAACTTTTCTGAAAGATCTGTCCTGACAAGATTCACTACTAGAGTCATTATAATTTGAGAAATTTGGCGTTTATTTTTTTCAAAGTTGCGGCAAACTATTTATTTTCAAAATACCGGCTTCGGGCACTGATTGTTATCAAAATACCGGCCTCTGCTAAATTAACAGTGAAATACCGGCCAGGCTGGTGAAATACCGGCCATCTGGCAACCCTAGTTTGGACAACCTGACATCCTGAAAACCTTCCTCACAGCTTCCCCTTTCACATGTCAAGTCAAACTTCCACATGTTTTGAGCACGTTTTTTCACAGTCTTTATACAACCCACATCATTTTTCTAAACATAATACTACTAATAAAACTGCTTTCACGTATTTTAGCCAAAAACAAGGGCACGAAGATGACGACATTTAAATAAGGAACAAATGTAATTTATGGTTATTTTCCATCAGTAACGTTTAGTCATCTTAAAATATCGAACTTGAAAAGTTCATCAAATAAGTATTATCATTTGCACTGACAGCACGTATTTATTCTAATGCAGCTATGTCCGACCCCCGGGCCGCGTGAGGCCTATTCGAATGTTTTGTACGGCCCAGTAAGCTTTTCATGTTTGTGTATGCACAATAAATTGAGGACCACACTTTATTTTGATAATCTTAAATGCGACATTTTCGATGCAATGGCCTTTAGTGCCTGTTTATCATGAATTACGCAATGGCAGATTTCCACGTGTCCACTGAAACCTCGGTGCAAGATTGATTTTTAGTATTCAGATTTTTACTCATGTGTTCCTCTGCACCAAATTGACTTCTAACTACACTTGTTCCATAAGCACTAAACTTGCCTGTGACATCACACGTCGGGGATGATTTAAAAGTACCATGAGGTCATTATCATTGCAGCAGTTAGTATTCAAATGCTTTCAGTAGGTTTGAATTAAATTTTGGTTTACTAAAATGCAAGTAAGTCGTTCAATGTGGGGCCCTCACAAAGATAACGTCTCAACTGATGGCCTAGCAAGGCATTTCGCTTGGACATAGCTGTTTTAATGTAGGTTATTTCTTATAGGCAATTACATTTGAACTATGGCAACCTTTTCAGATTTTCGAATTCTTTTTGTTTATATTACTTTAGACCAGCAGTTTTTAACCTAGGGTCCGTGAACTTTAGGGGTACATGAAAGTTTTAGGGGTCCGTAAACCAAAATCCAATGAAGAAAATCCACTAGTTTTAATCTGCCAATTTGGGCCATTATTCAGCTCATTCGGACAACAACTGCAGTCTGGCATGCACCTCTAGGCTTAACTAGGTAATTCCAGCTCTAATTTTATGATGTAATAGTCCACACCGTGCACGGAATTTTCTGCAAAAACTTTGCACGGGCATTGAAGTTAATAAAAGACTTGAATATTTTTGTTAATGTGTTGGTCGTCTATTGTTTTATTCATTGTTTATAGCAGTGGTACTCAAACTTTCATGATCCGTGGCCCCTTCTAAGTTTAACTGGCGAATACTTAAGATATTGTGACACTTGGGTTATGCAATATCATTGCATATCATTATGCAATATCACAATATTCAATATCACAATATTCAATATCACAATATGCAATATCACAACATGTAATATCACAATATGCAATATCATTATACAATATCACAAAGCTACCTAGAGAAGGCTTCAGCTCGTGGTTGCCAGTGAACCGCTCCGTGGTCCCCAATGGGGGCCGAGAGCCCCATTTGAGAAACCCTGGTTTAGAGTAATCGGTGTTCGCGAAATATAGATATATGACTTGGGGGTCTGCGGGATGAAAAGGCTTGAGAAGCACTGCCCCAGACAGTACTGCTTCTGAAAACGCAGAATAATGTTGCATGACTTTCTCTATTTGTTATAAAGTTGACCTCATCGCACTTGCAGTAAAATGTCAACCAGCTTTTGAACAAGTTTCATCTCACGCAGCAATGGGAATCAATACTGTTGCCCTTCCGATATCAAGGGGAAGTGAAGCAGAGAGGTGGTTTGGGAGAGCAGGGAGCATTCCCGTCGGGATTGCAGTGGACTGTTCCTCGCAAAAGGTCTACTGGACTGACGTAGCTGGACGAAACCTTTTCTACGCTCCTATGAGTGATTCCAGAGCTCGTTTGACCTTCGCCGGAAGCAACCTCATGAGCCCTGAAGGTGTGACTGTTCGGCATGCTCGCAACACAAAGTGACGTTTTTTATGTTATTTCGTGAAATTTGTGGTTTGCACACCTCAAACGTCAGGCATCTGCAGCGATGATGACCTATCTCAACATAACATTTTTCGTTTTTAATGCACTGAAACCATTTTGGTTCATCGTTTTCCGCGTACGTACCCTGCAGAAAGTGCTATTATCTCCTAGTGCAACCATTATTTGTTCTATTTTTTACAAAACGACATACAATCTTCCACAAGGTTTCTCTAGTGTTTTTAAGTTAGACCATTGGCAATCATTAAATCAACACTTGATTCTAAAAGTGCCAACCAAATTTGATTTTCAGGCGTGGCAGTGGATTACGTGTCGGGAAATGTTTACTGGGTTGATTCAGGATATAAAAGGATCGAAGTAGCAAGAGCGGATGGTACACACAGAATGGAGCTAATAAAAAATGGACAGGGAGTAAAAATAAAGAATCCCAGGGGAATAGCTATCGATCCTTTTGGAGCGTAAGTAAAGTATATTGGAGGAACTGTTGTCTCTAGTTACAATTGGTACCATCGCTTTTAATATCTAATGCAGGGGTCCGCAGATGGTGGGTCGCGACCAGAATTTGGGTCGCGAGACTTTCCACTTAGGGTCGCGAAATAATTTAAATTTACTGTGCGTTTTAAATTTGCCATTCTCATCAGACAGAATGACTGCAATCATTATTGTTTTATGTGCCAAGTTTCATACAATTTTGTGCAAGAAAATTGCTACTGTCAATACTGGTCTTGAAATTCATTGTAATTTAAAGTATTTCTACAAGATTATATACTCACGAAATGTTTGGGTCGCGAGAATTTAGATCTATTTTTAGGGTCGCGCCAAAAAATAATTTGCAGACCCCTGATCTAATGCAATAAATCGATGCAAATGCGATGAAAAAGGATGAAATTTACAGACGAATTTCACCCAAAAATTTGGTTATTAGTAGGCAATCAGGCGTAAGCCATTTTGCGAAAATATAAATAGGATTTCCTGTTTCACACAGATGTTCTAATCAATTCAGTATCTGTGTATAGCTGTTTCAATAATTCTTCCACACTTTTATTTCAGTATGTCTTCATTTTCATACTGATTTTAATTTTAAGACTGAAACAAATTTATATCAAAAATCTCATTTCATCAAAAAAATGTTCCTTTAAAGCGAAAAAATTAATATGAATTTTTCGATTATCCCGGGAATTTCTTGATTTTATGTTGAACGATTCTGACAGAAGGATTTACTCAGGGCTGCCAAAGATTTGCAAATAATTTGGTAAAAATATTACCTATTGTAAACTTTCCTGGGTTGATAGAATATAGAAACTGCTCAACCGGCAATGTCATAATAACTTGGGATAAGAGGTACGTTTACCAACTAGTCAAGAAGAACAAGATTCCGATTGTCTAAATCTAAAATATCTGTTTCGAGCTGATAAATGCTACTAGATGACTCAGTAAAATTCAGTCATTTTCGAAAGAGTAACACTCGCAAATCGAATTGCTTATAGCAAACTCTTCTGGTCGGATTGGGACCGGAATGACCCGCGAATTATGCGATCAAACCTCGATGGGACAGATGTAGAAGTTTTCACCAGAGAAGGATTAAAACTACCCAACAACATCGCTATCGATCCGTTTTACAGAAAGCTGTGTGTGCTTGATGCAGGTAAGCCAAAAAGAGGTGGCAATGCTTCAGCAGACGTTTTGCTGGAAGAGTTGAATGATTCATGAAATTACCTACTACAATTTTTTCTAATGCGAAAATCAACGGAAGAATTTTAGAGGATGCAAACGTTAGTAGCTTTGTGTGATCGTTCGACTTGTCCTGAAAGAAGTCAACGATTTTATTCAAGGAAAGTATCTTATTATCACCTTCCTAATTAATTTTCACCAGACTGTACGCAGGTCAAAGCAAAGGCCTATGATTTTTAGGTCAATCATTTTACGTAAAAAGCGATATAGGTAACAATTTATTCCATCTAATCACAGAGAGTTTTTTGTGATGAATATCAGGTGGCATGCTGAGAGAGTTTTGTTAACACAAAACCTCGAAGATTTTGCGCTTCGGCACCTAACGGGTTTTGGCAGAGGACAAAGTTTCTGATGAGGAGATATATTTATTTTAGATCGTTTACAGAAGCTTTTTGCTATGTTACGGTTGTAACGAAGTCGATTATGACGTGTTAAACTATGCTAAGAGAGCCTTAAACCTGCATGTCGCACCTTCATTTTACTGTTGAAAGTTTTCTTTGGTTACATAGTGGAAACTAAATGATTTAAAACACATGATCGGTGTTTCTTAGAACCAACATTTCATTGCCATCTGATTTATTTAATCTCTTTTGTTTTTTTACTTGGAGAATATTTCGTTTACTGTAGATGTTTCACTTCGCTATTTTTGACTTATTCTAAATGTACCATTCCATCATATTATATCCAAGCCTTTGTTCTGTGCGTATTCAACTACAATTTACATATATCTTTTTACGTATTCAATACAATGTACTGTACATGATTCATGTTGCATAGAAATCGGTCGTAACAAAGTAATTCATAAATTTCATTATCTGTGGTTGCTTGTCGTCTGCCGGAAGCAAACAAGCAAATGTATCGATGCATCCAAAATTAAATCGGGGCTGTGCGTAAGATAAATCTGACGTAGATTTACTACGTTGTGGTTATCACTTCTGCGAGTGGATGCACAAGAGTTCTTGGGCACACAATTCCGATTACTCTTTCTGCAAGTGTTTTTTGAGTTTTTTTTTTTTTTACACAAATACAACTAAAAATTCAAGACTCTGAAGAAATGAGAACTGCACGTAAATCGGCAAATTTGGTCCTGAGCATTTTTTGTAAATGTTTTCAAATAAACGCACTGCATTCATTTCAAGCGCATTTGGGCGACAGTTAGCAAAACGATGCTTTAAGCATGTAAAATTGAATTTGCAACCTTTCTACAGAAAACATTTAGAGTTCAACCCCGCAACTGCCGATTGCGGCTTTGCTGGGCAAACAATTATTATAATCGAAGAAATGGTACAAACACCGTAAGCATAAGGTCAATTAGCCTAACACCAAAACGGCATCAGTTGCACAAAAAAACATACTAAAGTTCACAAGTGATCTCACCTACATTGCTAGCTCATTCAATTCGCTAGTTCGTTGAATTTTCAAGCAAAAGGATGGTGCAAGTTAGATATGATGTTGGTGACCAGGTCAACAAAATATAATCTGAATTTGACAAAACTTATTTTAATTTCCGGAAGTTCTGATTAACGTCAGTTGAAAGCAATGCTGGTTGGAATATCTTCATCGCTTGCTTGCCATAAAACCCACTATCCAGAAAGACATTATTTTTGGAAAAAGGTTACACCTGCGAGGTCGCGGCATTGTATTTATATTTACGTACAACACACTCTTCGTATATTTGCACCAAAACGCTACTGAACCTTGTGTGGAGAAGTCGGAATGCTGTAAATAACGTTAAAACAAACTCCATGCGGTGGCGCCGACTAATGAAAAAATAGGCAGGGCCACTTACGACAGTACCGTCTGCAATTTGTTGAGCACTTCAGGAGTACGTCAAGAGGTCTGTCTGTGCTGAGCTGTTTCTGGACTTGTTTATTTTTCGTTTACAATGAGATTGAAACGAAAGACGTGCGTGGATGCACTCACAACGTGAAGAGCGTATGTGAACTTACAGCACAATGTAAGTTCACACTACAAGGTGAAAGGTCGGGGCTGCTTCGTCCACTGCGCACACATTGCATGCATTGCACTGCATATCTTTAAATATTAGTAATCACTGTCTTGCTAATGTAAGGCAATTGATACAAATCTAACGACATCAAATCGAAATGATTTTCCAAACGCGAACATTGTTATCACAAACACTTTGCCGTTCACGCCCTTTGTAACGGCTATCATAACACCTACAATTTCGATGTCTGTTGTGCGCCGCGAAAATTCGGTCTAAGTTTCAGTTTTATGTTGATTTTTTTTAGTCCTTGCCCTGCATCGAATTCAATCAGGGCTGTGGAGCTGGAGCAAAAACTTTCAGATGGTGGAACCGAAGGCGAAGCCGGAGTCCTAGTTCCCGCAGCAAGCGAGTTGTACAAATCATACAATGGTTTTAAGCTTTCAATGAACCGAACCATTTTGGAGCCGGAGACAAAAGCGTATAGATGTTGGAGCCGGAGCTGGAGCCAAAAACTTTAAATGCCTTGACATGGAGCCAGAGCTGGATCCTGCAATTTGCGTTCCGGGTCTACTGCCCTGGCTTCAGCTGACTTCATTATTGCTCTTAAATATTTTAAATGTCTTTTTGCAGGTTTGAAACGAGTGGACTGCATGAATACGGATGGAACTCAGAGAGTTACGATTCATGACTTTTCATCTGTCCGGCCACCTATCAATCCATTCGGCCTAGCTGTTGATGGTGGCATGGTCTACTACACAGATCGAAGAGGGTGAGTTTCCAATTTAATGAGCAATTTTCAAATTTTTCATGGAAAATGACTTTGACAATTCAATTCATTTTAATTTTGCCATACCCGAATCATCTCACCCATATCCACCGACCTGGGCTGCCCGGCTTGGTACGTGTGAAATCCTAAATAAGAATCGGATAGGGATTTGTCGAAGAAGCTACGCTTGTGCTTTTTTCAATGTTAAACTATGATAATTTTTTGCGAAAATGATTGTTTTGAATCGTTTTCAGAAGTGCACGTAAACGATGCTGCATAACCAAGAAATAGTGAAAAGATGTAATAGCGTTATATTCGACGCTTTACTTACCTTGAGACAAATTTACGGAGAATACTTCATTCTCATAAAGACTTGCATCCAAGCTTTTGCTACGGCAATATATCAGAGTGAACGGCTGCATGACAATTGATCCTGTTTTTTTTTCGCTGAAATATTTCGGTGATTTGTCCCATAACAGTATTAAAGTCGCTGTAACAGTATTCAGGCCCGTAGCCAGGTTTTAAGGTTTGGAGGGGCAAAATAAATTTTTATGGAGGCACGATTTTTGATTTTATTACATTTTTAAAACACATTTTTCTCTGAACACGAAAATTTTGGGGGGCACAAAAGAAATTTGGGGGGCACTGCCCCCGAATGCCTTCTTGTGGCTACGGGCCTGAACGTATTCAGTACTGTGTATTTTGGAACAATGTGACCGAATTCACTTCAATTTTTTTTCGGCCATGTAAAAAAATTTATTCTATGACCGAAAGATCACGAAAAAGCTAGGATCCACTTAGGTTTGCACGGGGGGGGGGGGTTATTGCAATCATTTGGTATGCTCAAGCAGAAATTTGTTTTAAGGCAAATAGCCTTCGACAAACAAAAGCACTGTAATGATGCTTGCTTGCAGTGAATGATCACTGTATAATTATTGTCCGACCGCATTTTTTGCTCTATCCCGATGTTACGTTCATTTTTTTCAGACGGAAATTGTACGCAGTTAATACTGCCAGCGGCGAAACGCAGAGTGTTGGCGGACCTGTTGGCGCTCACGGCCAATTGTATGGAGTGGCTTTGGCGCACACAAGATGCGCATATGGTAATGCAGAGTGACACTTTGCTCTCTCTTCGTTTGATCAGTTTCAGTTTCGATCACGCTAAACTACAAAAACGTAATGCATACGATTGAGAGTAGTTAGTGTTGCACCATCATTTTTCTGATTTTAAATGCAAATGACCCGCTTATCTGTCGCGCCGCTCTTTGCGTGATTGAGTCTACTTAAGCACGTTCTCAATTTCAATAAACGCGCCTGCTTCATGCAGCGTACCGGCATTTTAGGACAAATCTACGTGAAACAAGCACAACCAAAGAACTATGAACACCTTGCTGACCCTAGCAGATCTTGTGGGTTGTAATTTTTCATGCCTGTTCACAGAAAACCAATCGTCCAGCACTGATAGCAATGAATCAAATATTTTGTACAAATATGTTTCCAGGACTGAACGCGTGTACTACAAACAATGGCGGGTGTCCTGAACTCTGTTTACCTGTCCCCGGAGGAAGAGTGTGCAAATGTCCATCTGGCGCTGCAGCATGCACACCTTGAAACACTGCATGCAAGACTTTGTACATATGCTTGAACTCCTAAGTGCGAGTGCTCTACCGCGCTGACTATGTTTTTATTCCCTTATTTTTTTAACGAAAGCTTTCTGATCATTAAACCAGGAAAATTTTGAAATGATGCCTTCAATCTCTGCAAGATATTTATCCGACGTGTTCTTAACAAAATTTGAAATTGACAGTGTTCTGTTTTGTAACTGATTGTCAATAGCGTTCTTTAACTGATCGCTTCGTGTATATTAGACCGCTTTGAAGTGCTGAATATATTCTTCTGGTCAACTGTCGCTTTGGGTACTGGTCTCAAACAGAAAAGTGAGATGTTCCTTCAGTGACCACTGTCGTGTAGAAAATTGTTTCGCCATGGAGTTTTCATAAGCACAGCAGACCTAAAATGCTGGGGCAATAGCGACTCTAGGTTAGCGACACGTAGTTCGCAATTTCGTCCATAATTAGCGAGCCTGATAACTAACTTTCACAGCATGCGTCACTACAAGTGTGTTCATTTCATCGCTAGTGCAGCAGGTGAACATGCACATAGTGCTTTCAATCAATTTGTCAAGTCAGAACTCGTTTCGCAGCTAAATCCAGGCCCGTAGCCACGGGAGGCATTCGCAGGCAGTGCTCCCGAATTTTCCGTGTAGCCTACCTCCAAAATTTTGTTGTGCCCAGGAATATTAAATTTGTTTTAAACAAATAATAAAAACAAGAATCTTACCCACCTAAAATTGCCATTTCGCTCCCCAAACTTCAAATCCTGGCCTGGCTAAATCGCCCTGAAAGCTCTTCGTAAGTGATGTTTTCTTTAAAAAAAAAACGTCGTTGGTCAACCTTGAGTAGAGGTTATACGTGGCCTTACAACATGCAAACTAATGGTTAACGTACTGTAGGTCTGCAACGTGGTTTTAACTTATCAAAGAAAAGGTTTTCAACGTTTTGAAACGAGGCACTAGCAAATTTTCTGAGAACCTTCCTTCTGTTCGTATGTTCTTTTGTTTGTGTGAAAAACAACAACTTTTATATTTGTTTCATTGCCTGGAATTATAATGAATCCACGAAGAAAGCTTAACGAATTGTATGAAGAATTGTATGAACGGCTACGTGACCACTATGGCTCAGAAACAAATTTGGGCCAAAGTGCAGTAAATCAATATTTAAAACCCGTTAAGGGCTGCGAAAGCCCGAAACGTTTGACTTTTGAGGCAATTTGGCCATAACCAGCCGACCTTCATAACCGCTGCTCGGCCGCACTAGATCTCGGGGCAGGTGTTGAGCAGCCATTCGATTGTCTCATCGTCTAGAACAGAGGTCACCAAACTACGGCCCGCAGGCCGGAACCGGCCCGCGAACTGATTTCATCCGGCCCGCCACGTGCTGTGGAAATAACAGCTGCCCTAGAACTGTTAAGGAAAAAAAGTTACCAAACTTTTTGTAAAGAAC
>Ga0210059_1012303_pt1 | contig 12951 bp, 5 predicted proteins | sample Ectturendosymbi2_FD_188042 | JGI IMG/M metagenome (GOLD analysis project Ga0210059, IMG submission 188042) | Ecteinascidia turbinata endosymbiont from Florida, USA - Sample 2 (SPAdes) (version 2) | ecosystem: Host-associated > Tunicates > Ascidians > Unclassified | place: Key West, Florida...
CCCCGCCGATATCCGCAGTTCGGCCGGAACGTTCGACAGCTCCACCACGTGGATGGGGACGGACAAAGCCGGCTGCAAACGACAAGACTATTTGCAGCAATTGGCGACGAGCTTTCAAAGTTGGAGCACAAACGCCAATTCAACTGGAACGCGCGGTTAACAAGCGTTCTTCGCAAGGTACGCTGGCAGGAAAATCTGTGCCGGTATTTTGTTTCCTCAGTCTCGCCAAGTCCCTCAATATCTGCTACTACACGCAGGGGTGTGCCGAGGTTGGATTGCGCCCGGAGCAAGCTGGGTGCCCGCATGTTCGAACCTAAGGTCTTTTGGGAGAAAATGTACTGTGTTGGAGAAAGTAAGTGCGGCATTGTTGGGACTTTTCCGGCGCACCCCAGTGGCTCGGCGCCAGGGGCATTGTGCCCCGCTTGTTACGCCCCTGGCTACACGCAGTGCTTACGCTGCCCACGCCCGTCGGGAAAGGCGTCCAAGCTTGATTTTGCAGAAGTTGCACGCCCTTTTCGTCGTTTTTCAGTCTGCCGTTTACGTCAATCAAGCGAAACGCTGGTGTTCGAAAACGCGTGAATGAGCGGTTTCAACTCGCCCAATTTTTGTTATTCCACCGCGTGCGCACTTTTTAATGATACTCTCGTCGAGTAGCCAGTACACTGCAGCAGCTGGAAACAGGTCAGTTGCATTTCAAACACATTTTCGTCGCTTTTCTGCAGCAAGATACAGCAGATGATTTGAAGTTACATGTTTGGGGTGTTGGCATTGAAATGTAGAAACAGGCCATCACCAGAATATCTGCTAGAAATTTTGCTACTAAGAATAAAGTGCGTTTGACGCTGTTTGACTTCAGTCGACCTGTTGAACACTGATAACGTCCAAGCGATGAGTTTCTGCAAAGTTTGAAAAAAAAAGTGCAATACTTGACAAAGCTTTCCTTAAACTGGTCAGCGTTCTCCATTTCCTGACAAGAGAGATATTTGCGAAAGTAGCAAAAGAGTGCTGTTCTTTTTGCTACTCATGTTGTTGCGTAGCATTTGCCACCAAGTTTAAAATCAAGCAGATAAGTTCGTTCTTCTGGGGATTATTCTTATTGTTTAGCCGACGTTTCGCCCACCTATTTCTGTGGTTGAAAACATTGTCCCGAGGAGACCTACTTGAACAGGTGGTCGGTAGTTCGGCTAAACAATAGTAAAAATAATCGCCAGAAGAACTAACTTATCTGCTCGGTAGCAGAAGAGGCCGCGCAATGATCTGAGCGCGGATACATCTATAAGAGCGTTTCTGTAAACTCCACGAAATTCGCGGAAACGCATTTGGACAGTTCATGGCGTGTGATCCACAAAGTAACAGAGCACCTTTGTTTCGTAGCCGCTGGCAAAAAGGCTCATAATTGTCGACTCTTCAACGTTGTTGCTGTCACCGCCCAGGTCCGCCACCCAGTTGCAAAAGTCTTTCGTGACCTGCAGATGACACAGAAAACGACAGGTTGAATCAGCGATTTTGATGAACAGAAGGTGTTTTTGTACTTTTAGCAAGTACTTTTAATTGAATAAATTGTAGCACTGAATGCTTTCAGCCCAGCAGACGATGAGCTACAGGGAAGCAACTGTTTTCCGCGACGTGGTTTCAACCTTTTTTCAAAGCAGAGCGTTTCGGGTGTTGGATCCTCAATTGGTAGGTCGGGTGTTCGGTGAATCGCCGTAGCGTTTCTTGGTCTGGAAAGCGTTCACCTGAACCGTCCCAGCAAACAGCAAATTTCAGGCTTAGGCCTGCCGCCAATTGCCATCACCAAAATCAAAGAGGTTAGGTGTTAACAAAAAAAAAAAAAAAAAAAAACTTCTCAGCGCAAGAGGAATCTCAGCGCAAGGCCTTTACATCTGCAAGGAAATCGTTTTGGGAAGACAGTAAAACTTAACACGAAACGGTTTTCTAAATAAAGTACGCCGATCTATATCCGGGACCTCTTTAATATGTTCGTCCTGCGATGGCGAAGTGGGTCTTTTCTTGTAACCTTTCTTGTCGTCCTTTTGCGCGCTATCCTTGCGCAAAATCCACTTGTAGGGATTCCGACACTTGCTCTCGTCCCACGGCCTGCAAAGGTATAAAAACAAAAGAATAACAAATAAAAAATCCCACGATCGTCACAAGAACGCATGATGGCATATGCTCTAACAAAAAAAAACACATGACAAGGAAAAATGTACAATGTTAACGGCAGAAGACGCCCGTCATAAAAGGTAAAAATGCGCTTTTTCCTACATCATTAGTATCACTGCATTATGCAACCCTAATCAGTTGATTGTATCAGAAGTTCTAGTGGGGTCGGAACTGAAAGAAACACACGAGTTACACTGAACAATGCTGTGCAGGAAGACCTCGACCGTTTGCTTGACATGCGTGCGTCTGCGTCTGATCTAGAGGAACTTTCGAAAGACAGAAGGGAGCAACGGACGTCTACTTGAATCTGTCTCGTCTTCGGAGCATTGTGACGGCAAGTTTTTCCTCCAAAACATTTCGCTCCTGTTTGCAACTTTTCCCAAACAAAGGCTTTTGTGTTTTGGTGACGTCAGGCCGTTTGTAACTTTGAAAGCGACACGTCGAAATATTTTGCAACAGCAAGTTGCCAAGCACTGAAGCGTCGTAGGACAAACCACAAACAATCGCAAGAGAGCGCAAACGAATAAGCGTGACGGCAACGAAACAGACGAAGATTTCGGTGGAAATGCTGAACCATTGACGGAATGAATGCAATACAACGTAAAATGTAAATACGGCGGTTGTTGATGATGTAAATTCACGCCTTCAAGATTAGCCTTTACACTGCTTCGGCGTACAAACCCGTTATTCACGCTGAGTAGGCTTCGCGTGTCTTGCAGAGTGACCTTTAATTACTGGTAACGTTTTAGTCAAATCTTTCAAGATTCAAACTTTCAAACTTTCTTTTCAAGGAAGCTCTTAATGAAACGGGAAACGCACAGATAAGAAATTGCCAGATTTGATGACGTCAGGTATGCGCATCAACATCAATCGTTGTATGATTAATGTCCTGGTTAGATACGTTGGATTGGTGGTTGGCGGTGCTCCACACAACAATCAAACCAATCCTGTTCGACTTGTCCCTTTGCCTACAGCAAGCAAGTTCCACAGACATCTATTGAACCGGCTCACCGACCGGGACATGCATGTTACGTGAGTGATACTGTCACAGTCGGCGTTTGTTTTTTGCCGCGTTGCAGAATCATTTTCCTTGATTTTGCTAGCCACGTTTTGTTTTATTTGCTAACCACGCACCCTAAGTTTCAATCGTGTAACAGCCAATAATCGGCGTAAACCCCGTGACACAGTTAACTAGAAAAAAACACGGCAGTTTCTGAGACCTGCTGGATATCGTATGTGCAAAAATAACAGAAGCACTGACGTTTGTGATTCCTCTTCTACGCTTTTCATTTCAACGTTCGTCTCATCGTCTGGGGCGGTGGTTCTGCGAGAACAAACACAAAACTTCAGTCGATATGAGAACATGGCGCAGCGTAAATGACCGTGTAATGTGTCTGCGCCATTTTTAAAGGGCTGAACGCAGAATGGAGAGAAAGGCTTGAAACGTACGAGCTCTCGTTAAATTTTTAACAGGACTGTAAAGGCGAGAAGCTCTGCTCGTCAATGTCGGAAAGACAATCAGCGTTCTTTTGCTTGCTTTTTTTCTGATCCAAAATTTTGCAATAATTGAAAATTGCAGTACGGTAGTACTTATAATAAAATAGGTAAATTTTTTGACACATCTTTGAAATTTTCCAGGTTTGGAACTGGTTCACACGGACTGAGTCACAAGATTTACAAAAACTGACTATACCGTTGCGTTATTCCTTGTTATACAGTTTACTACTAGTGTCATTTCTGCTGCCTAATTCAAACAAAATTGCGGTGGCCAATCAAAAAAGCATTTCGCTTACGGCAAACCACTTCCTTCAGTTGTAGTCTTTTGGTCAAGATCGCCGGGACTGGAACCCTCCTCGCTTTCGAAATCAGGATTCATGGCGGGGTCAAGCAGGTCCACAACGTCTTCAAAAAGCTACAAGGACATTTGCCATTGTTTGAAACACACTGGTCAGACAAGGCGAGATTATATATTGGTACCAAAAGCGTCCAAAATTTCAAGATGTTCGACTTATCGTGGAAAAATATAAGTTTGAGCATAAAGCTTTTCAAAATCTATTACGGTATCTTGATGCCACGAACAGGAAAAGCGAACACGCTCTTTGAACGAATTCGTCAAGATACAGTTGGTTGCTGAGGGCAACATTTCGAACGGAAATCTTTTTTTAACAACGATGAAGCGCTACAAAACAAGGAGACAGAACTCTGTTTCAGTAACTGAAAAACAAACAATCTCAAAACTTAATTTACCGAAAAAAAAGCATTCTTTAACTCTCTTCTCACTCAGTTGGGCATGCTATTACATAGCGCTGTTAATTGTTTTTTCTTTTATCGCCACACGACTTAAAATTCGGATCGCACGATTGTGACGCATTTCAAATAGCCCCAAACCTCGGGAGGCATCCCTTCTTCAAGATGAGGATAAAGTGCCAAGGGATGGTGGGTGAGGCCAAACTCTACTTCGTCGACATGGTCGGCCTTCTTTTGTTGCAGAGGAAGCTTGTTGCTGTAGCACGTTTGCCACTTTGTAAGCGCAGGGCACGGTCTAAAAGCCAAAACAAATAGAGGTGTTCAGGCGGGGGTGGGCGCGGAAAATGGCCTGAGTAGTGTTCTCCTGTACGTAAGTGTATTGCAGTTAAAAGCTCGTCACAGTAAGCAACCTTTGCACAGAAGTAAGCAACCTTTGCATAGAAACTCCTTTCTAGATATCCCTGCCTTTGCGTGGGTAACACACATCGCGGATGTTGCTGCCTTTCGCAAAAAAGGCAACAGCAATACTGAAAAATTAATTAAACCCCTGCGCAAGCTGCTGCCCAGGTACCTAGGTGAACTCCCTACGCAAGCCAGGGTTTTCAGACCAGTGAGGGTGATATAGTATTGCAGCATATACCGTTACATTTCTCCGACATGTAGCATGTTAACATTTCACAATCATAGATAATATTTCCGTATCTGTTGCGACTAGTGCACATCAAGTTTTTTTTGGAAAATTCGAAAAAAAACCGGAAAATCTTTCACTTTCTCAAAGATATTCGATGATTAAACAAGAGTTTCGGCCAACAACACATTAATCTGACATTTGCGCTGTTCCCGGCCAGAAGCATTGGTGCATACACCTGGGGATGATGTGAAATGCAAGCATATGAGCGCAATGAGTTGGCGAGCTGTAATGAGAAACATCGCAAATATGAGTTTTAAAAAAGCGTCTTCAACACAGCACTCATTTTCAGTGTATTTTCCGAACCAGCCGAAAGCAATAAAAAACTGCGTTTAAGAAACGAATTTGACGGTGTCAACAACTTGGCAATAACATTTCAAAACAAAGTATTCATTTACAAAGTATTCATTTTGCCTTGTGTCGCAATCGGGAGGCCCGAGCGGCTAGTGCGCAAAGCTTCACACTGCGGCAGCAATAACAGAGATCAAACGCCGCGATCACTCTATTATTACTAGTTCGTGCCACGTATATATGGGTGTTATTCTTCGCGCACAACCAGTTCGTGGCGAATCGGGCACTCAACGCGACGCCAACCGAGAGGTTGCAACACTTGAAGATAACTAATGCAAGCCAGAAACTACCAGCGATGAAAAGATAAAAATAATGAAAACACGATTGTCTTTATGCTGTGCAAATGTACTGAAAATGAGTAATCCTTAAGGGTTTCTAGCTTTGAAAAGACATTTTAAAAATATGATTATTCAAGAAGTAGTATATTCTCTTGCAAGCTGCTTTAAAGGTAGAGACTGCTGAAAAGAGCCGCAAACTTCTCATTTCTACCTTTGCCTTCTTTTGACTGCCCTGCTACATGGACAATGTGTCGGAACCGAACACTTAAATTTAAAAAATATCAAGAGCATTGCGCATAGAGTTTGTAAAAAAAACACAATAGAAGTCCCCATTTGTCAAACTTTGAAAATGGTTTCATTGCATTGGTATGAATAAAATCAATCAGTCTATGTTAAAAAATCCTTCCGTTCTGAGCCGGATGGAATGAATATCCCGCTGAAAAGTTGCCATGGCGACGCACGATTTCTCGCAAAAAGCATTAAAAGTTCATAACGACGTTTCATAACTTTTTCCCCGTTTGTTAACTTTGAAAATGGTTTCACTGCCGTGGTATGAATAAAATCTAGGAGTCTGTGTTGAAAAATGTATCCGATAGCAACCGGAAGGATTATTTTTCTGGGTGAAATCACAAATGTTTTCAACATTTTTTCAAATTATTTTTCAAAGTTGTTCACCTTGAAAATTATTTAAATTCATCGTTGTTGCCTTGTACATGCTATTTTATAGCCTGATTTTGTCTCCTGGACGTTATTTTGTCCCAATCTGGATTGGCGCGTTTTTGCAGTTTGGGCGATTTTTAAAATGTCGGCTAAGCGGACTGCCGGCTAGCTTTACCCGGGTCTTCTCTTGGGGGGTGTGCCTCCAGTTTAAGAACCAAGCTCTAGAGAGAATCTAGAGGTATTTTGAAGGCTACAAGTTTCAGATTAACGGCAGGTTAGCAGGAATTGTCCAGCTACAACGGGGAGAAGAGAGATCGATGTGGCATATGTTAGTAGCCTTACAATATGAAGAAGCATCTAGTTAACAGCATTTCAAGAAAATGAAATATTTGTAAGTTCACTTTACAGATGCCCTTGTCATGTGTTCCCGGGGCCATCACCCCCTCCTCTGTGCACCCTTGCACTGAACTATCGCCATCCCCAGGTAAACAGTCAAATAATCTTACTTTCACAAATTGTTGTGAATGAAAATCATCAGAACAATTTTCACTTACGCATCTCTGCTATACAACCAATTCAGATAGACATCTAACGCAGCCTATAAGTTTCACTAGATTGCGCACGAACAACATTTGTACAACTTAGCCTTCTGTAGTACAACGCATATAACTTCGTTTTGGCAACACAATATGGTGATGCAAAAAATAGTTTTATATTTAGTTTTTCGTCCTCACCTGCCTTCAGCAGCCCCTTTTCTGATTCGACGTGATGGGGATGCGTTGCTTTGACTGATCACCGGAGAAATACCTCGCGATCCCTGACATAGAAAAAATTTTGCTCAGTGGTTCCTACCCTTTTTCCCCTGCAGCACGGTTTAATGTAGGCACTATTTTCACTGCCTGCCCTTCAAGGTGTAGCAAACAAATACAGCAAAAATAGGTTACAATGGTTCAGTGCATGCAAGTTTACTAGATACAAATCAGTAACTTCGAAAGTATTCAGAATTGAATACGATGCAGCAATGTTGTTCTTTGATTAAATAAAGTAATTTGGACAAGTGATTGATACATTAGTTCCAACGCTTTCTGCAGTATAGGGTTGAGTGCCCCTATGCTTTTGCAAATGACTGTAATTAATTTGTTGTTTCTGTGAGGCCTGGTAAAAAATGTCTCATGGATCAGTATCTGGCCATGCGCTATGACCCAGTGGTTGAGGACCACTGCCGTAGCTGACCTATTACCAAGATTCTTGCTCTTCAAAACATGCTGAGAATAAAACATGGAGCAAAAATATTGATGAAACAGTGGTTTGAACAAAAGAACTGAATCATAAGAATGACTGCTAAAAGAGAGGAGATCGTTTAGCAGGACATAACTGAATCGTGTATTAATTCTATAAAGCAAAAAACTCATTGCTCTGTGTATATGCACTGGAACAATTTATGTTGAGCGTTAATACATTGTGAATCACAACTGTGCAAACACCCACTTGCTCAGCTGAGAAAGCAGCCATCATAGTGCCGAAGTAGTGCAGTACAATACCTCAAGAACAAATTGACCTCCTGTGTTTGGAGGCAAACCATCTCGAAAGTCATCGAGACCAGTCTGAAGAAATGTCCAGTTTCGGCCAATTAAGCATTCTGAACTTGATCCCTTACTCTTCTGCTTGATATACTTTGTTTGCAAGCGTTCTTTGTACCTTCATAAGTTCAGTGTTAGATAACCACACCAAAATAAAAAAAACACAAAATGAAAGTATGCAAAAACTCACTAAACTTGTAGATAATGTACAAGTTTGCAAATAGTTCTTGTACCTAAAAAAATTGTCAAGCTGGAACAAATTACTTTGCAAAGAACTTTTACAGTTGATTTTAAATTTGGTTCTTCGTAACTATGCAATTTGTCATTTCAAAGTGAAGAATCACTTTCATGTTGTATACCAACTAAATTACTAAAACAAAAGAATGTGTTTCCTCTCCATTTCTGCAATTTTTTTCAGAAAGGTTATTTTACTGCAAAAACATTATCAGTTATCTGTGCAGATGCCACAGCTACAAAATTTATTTTACACCATTGCTTAATTAATGCATACTGTTCTTTCTTGGATTTACCAAGGGTGGTGCAGTTAATGGCTGCAACATGCTGATTGCTGATTTCAAGTGATTTTTTCCTGATTTTGGGCTGAGTACAAGAATTGCTTGTGAGTTTTCTTTAGATCAGCAAAAACAGTATAGATTTTATTGATAAAAACATTTGAATATATTAAACCCTTGTTTTTGTCAAGGACAAACACTGACTTACTTCGAGTTACAGTGAATTTTACATCACTATACACATGTACAATAGATGAGCAGTTTAAGTTTATTTCAGACTGAAGTTTAGATTGCATCATGATACTTACCAGGGCTGCTGATGTATGACTTTGTCTGAATTGTGTGGTACCAACAAAAGATCATATTTGTGCTGAGCCATATCACTAAATTATGCCTTTGTCTTAGGTGATCTTATCCATTTACTACCAAACTTTCCCAAATACTCTATATTGAAACAAAAAACATACATTGTAGTTGCTACTCATTTATTGGCATCTAAAATGCAACAAATCCATAATGTAATTGATGCTACATGTATCACTAGATACACTGTTATGCTGCATGATGGTGTTAACATCAAGAAAAATAAAATCTTCCACCAAGATGTCCTAAATAGTTTAAGACAAGCAGACATTTGTCTTCAAAATTTTGAAGACAGTCATTGCATTTTGAGATTGTCCAGCTGATTTTGCTTATTATTTTTAACATTTGACAAATTTAACTTTAATGTTTTAAGCAGTGATGGAACACCTATTCTACCTGACTGCAACTACAACAACAAAGGCAATTTTTAATATTATTTGTAATCAATGGCGTATCTATGGTAGGCATGGCACATGCCACGGGCACCACTTTGACAGGGGTGCAAAACTTGCTTGGCAGAAATGAATATTTTTATTTACAGTTTCTTGAACCTCTATTTTGCAGCCCCTAACCATTAACTGGAATGCTGCATCAAACACAGTGCCGATATCCAATGTAGGGCAAGTTGTGCCAGAACCATCAAGTATTATAACAAAACTGTAGTATTGTGACACAACACAGTGGTCAGACATTGTGACAGAACAAGAATGCTCGCTTGCCATATCTACAAGACCTCGTCCTCACCCTATAAAATAGGCAAGTCAGTCATTGCTGCTGTAGTTCAGGCAAGAGAATATTAGTCAGAATCTGGTTGAGACAAGTTTAAGTCCGTAGCTAGCTGTGAAAATCTGACTTTTACACAAATCATTGCTTTTGAGCTTTCACAGATTTATAAATTACTTAAAGTGCTGCAGCCGACTCGACTTTACTAAACTTCTTTGATGGCTACCAATAGGTTTAAACGCAATGCTATAGTCCAGAGACTAAGAAAGAGAACCTTAGTCAGTCCTTGAAACATCAGCAGTTAATATTATTATCGTACCAGTTGAGCAAAATAATGTTAACACATCAAAGGAGAGATTTTTCATTCTCGCTTAGAGATAGCTTTTTAAGGCCTTTATGACAGTCCTGATTGCGAAAACTAAAATCTATGTTTGAGAATTTAGGAGCTGTGTACAGGTCAGACATAGATGTCAAGCAATTATACAATGAGATTCTTGATTGCAAAATGCTCGTATCAAGTCATGCAACTTAATCATAGCCTCTTGACATTCATTGTTGAATATGGGGTTAAAGCGCCTTTCCAAATCTTTGAATTGCTTTGCAAAGAATGCTGACAATGGCAGTATCTATTGCAAGCTAAGATAAACTGATTCTTTCATACTTCTGAGCCTCAGTGGGTCCGGGCAGATTGTGTCATCTAGCTTTGACGAATGTAAAAAGGAACGGAAGAGAGATAACTGACTTGGTGATATCACAGACGAATTTCCTTCAATAAAGGGAACATATTATTTTACTTAGCATGTTGTGTTATTTAAACAAGAAAAGGCTCGATACATTGGTGTTTCGATGGAATTGTGTCTTTCAAACACAATTAATATATACATCATATACATGTATTGCGTTAAGAATTTATTGTACCATCCAATTTAAATATGTTTCATTATAAAATAAACTGTCGTGTGCACTTGCAATATGCTATGCTGTGCAATTTTTTTTGTAAAATTTACAATTTTATTAGCTAATGCTATGTATAAATTTCAGCACACCCGATCCATATGCAAGAACACACGTGGCGAATCTCCGTTGGCTCAAATGACAAGCTGACACAAACCAGGCATAACTATAGAATTACAGAATACAATCATGAGTTAAGGAAATGCCCTCATCAGTTATCATAATGCAAAAAGGTACATCGTACACAATGGCAACTCGCAATGTGAATGGTTACATCTACCATAATGTTATTACTTGAATGTTTTGATATTCTTTATAACAAAAATAAGTGATTATATAAGTAAGTTGTGGTCCTTGTGGATAATTTATACTGTATTTTATTTGCTAAAAAGTTTTAATAAAAAAATAAACACCTCTTTTCTGTTTTTAAACATTTATTTTCTTCATGGCTTATCTTTTGTAAAAATTGTGCCTTTATCTCATGTTAAACTTATTGAAAAGAGTGCACATTTTAACTTTGCCATGGGTACCATTTTGCATAGATATATCACTGCTGATAATATTCACCAGCTTAAGAATCACAAATCCTTTTCTTCTTTGCAATATTTCATAACACATCTTATGCAGCTGTGTTAGTGTGAAGAGCAAGCAAGAGTTTTTTCAGATAATAGTGTAATATAGCATCCATGCCATGGTATAACCAATTCCTAGGCCGCAATCATCTAAAGCTGAATTACAGTGTCAGTTACATGACACCAATCATATTTGTGCAATAAGTGGAAATATCTCATAAGTAATGACATTATGAATAAAATATTATCTTTTCTAGAACTAAATAGTCATTAACCAAACTTAATTTTGTTTTTCATGTAACCGACAATTATTGGATTAATGTTTGCTGCTAAACGTGTTGTAATTTGTTTATACCCATGTTTCTTCAATCTTATTTTGTGATGCCATGTGTCTGGTGGGCCATACATTCATCGATGATACTCACTCCATTATGGTCCGTGGGGAATTGTGTTACTTCTTTCCAACTTCCATGGATGAACATTGTTTTACTGTCCTTGTTATTTGCTTTTTTAATAAAGTTACTTGTTTCGGTAGTGCAATGTTGTGTTTTAATGCATTGTTCTCTGCTTCATAGCCCTTATTCTTGATTGCTTCCTTAACATATGTGCATGCTATGCTTCACCTGGTCACCTGTACATACTTCAACTCGTCACCCATTGCTCCTTCACTGCATCTTGTTCTTCATGTCTTCATCCTGTTTCTTTATGTGATGTTGCTATTGCTTTTTTTTAAAATTGTTGTTGTAATCACAATTTCTTTCCCTGTGCTTTGCCTGTTATGTCCATGTCCTTTGCCTAGTATAAAATATCCAATTGGTTTGTTTTTGACAGTGTGTATATAATAATTTGTCAAATCTATTTAAGTTCAGATAAACCTACCATTATAAAAATAGCTGAAGGATGGATTGATGCCAATTATATCAATAAAAATTGTTACAAAGTACATGGAATGCAGTGTTTCGTATTTGTTTATGGCTGAAACCTGTAGCTCAAACATCGTTTTTAAGTCTTGAAAAAAAGGAAGTGACTACGAATACCCTGTCCTGATGCAATTCAAATAAAAGGGTCAGTTTGTCATTGAAACTGTGTGGATCTCGTGGCCTAAGGGTTATGCGTTACAGCTGCTATGCCAATGGTTTTCGGTTCAACTCTCACCTTGCTGACATTTTGTTTGTTTTTTTTCTTCACTTTTTTCAGGCTTAGGTGTTACCTTTAGAAAACTTTACGGGTTAGTGTTAGGTTGGGGTATGGTTAAGGTGACAGTACTTATCTTTTACGTTTAGTTCGTCTCTACGTCTCTACCAAGCCTACTGCACTCTTGTTATGCATTACTGTTACGTCACAGGTGGCATATGAATAAGTTTTCAAATTTCAAGATCCACAGGTGTATCCGCAGCCACTGCCTTAAAAAAACAATATTACTTCTAAGAAAAAACGAGAGTGGACTTAGCTAATAACTCGATATTTAAAACAATGTTTGTCCTCCTAACTTCATGTTTTTATTTGAATGATTTTGAGAACAATGAATGACCTAAGGCCTACACGCAAGTCTCAGCTATGAAAACTTTCTGACACAGATTTGTCTTGATATTCTTTTACATAATAATACTACACTAGCATCATTTCATACCATGCTAAGCATGGTATGAAAATGAAGAATAAGTCAACATTATGCGCCCCAAAGGTCAAGTCAAGTCAAGTCAAGTCATGTTTGCGCTGTAAGTACACAGCAATAGAACACATTTCAATAAACAAAGCTTAAAACAAACAGCACAGGTTGGGCGAAAGACGGCCAAAGCAGTCACTCAATCAAGCCCAGCCTACATTTGATGACTGTCAAATTCAACAGCACAGGTGAAG
>Ga0210059_1012304_pt1 | contig 12951 bp, 5 predicted proteins | sample Ectturendosymbi2_FD_188042 | JGI IMG/M metagenome (GOLD analysis project Ga0210059, IMG submission 188042) | Ecteinascidia turbinata endosymbiont from Florida, USA - Sample 2 (SPAdes) (version 2) | ecosystem: Host-associated > Tunicates > Ascidians > Unclassified | place: Key West, Florida...
GCTGTTAGTGTGAGGAGGGTCTTCTCCAAACTCACTTCTAAATTTACGTTGTACTGCAGTTGGTGATTTCAATTCATGGTACCAAAGAACACATTGTGCTTTTTGTTGAATGGTCAACATGTTTCATGCTTGGTTGCAAACTTACGCCTTTATTAAAAATGACTTATTCTTGCTTATCTGAACAATAAAATAACCTGTAAAAAATAACCAACAAACTTTATGGTAGTATAATTCACTGTCGAAAATGTAAAGTTTCTACCTTATGTGGTTTTTGCGATATAAAAATTTTTAATGTGTGCAGGACTTTATGGACACCCTGTATATAAACTACTCTTGTTGTAACTATAGTACAGATTTGGAATACACTGTTTCAATCAATTAGTGGCTCAGTAATCCTCAGCTCGTAGGGAAGGTGCCGGGCCCCCCATTTGAAATCGGTGCACCCCCATTTCACGTTTGGCTCCCGGGTTGCTGTATACATCCAATACTGTATTTTAAAAATGTGGCCCGCTTGTGGTTTTTGGCCCCTCCTTTTGGTTTTTGGCCCCCCCTGCTGCTAAATCCTGGCGACGGGCCTGTTGTCAATGTTTTGTGAAGATCAACTGCTGGTGAGCATCTAATTAGATAAGCTTCCACATACACTTGCTCAGCACCTTGCAAGTTTTTACATACTTACACTTGCTCAAGTTGGCCATACTCGTGTTGGTCAAGTGGAGGATGAAGCAGAAGTTGAACTAACAATGGTATGGTTTATTCATGCATTTTTGTGACTCAAATCACGAAATAACACGAATGCAGCAAGAGGAAATACAGTAACATCAAAGATCACAAATTGATTTCATGTTGATGATCAGGGCCGGCCTTAAGCCGATGCAGCTGCATTGGGCCTCGCTTTTCTTGGGGCCCCGCGCCATGGTGTTTATGTAGAGTGTTCATTTTTTCCAGATACCCCTGCGCTCGAGAATTCACTAGAAACGGTCTCTAAATGTTATTGTTAATAAACAGCGCTCTCGTTAGAACTAGCGATGAATTTCCTCTATTATCGAACGTTAGCCAACGTTCTCAGCTCTCGTGCTAAGGCTTTATATCTACCCTCTACCATGGTCGTATAGCACGGTTGACTGAACACGATGACGTCATAAAACCACTGCTCAGAGGGGCCCCGCGACTAAGTCTTGCATTGGGCCCTGCACCTGCTAGGGCCGGCCCTGTTGATGATAATATAAAAACACCAGAAATTTCAGGTTTCGCAGTTTAATAATCGTGTTCTAACATGTTGTATCACAAAGGGTTGGCGAAAGACCACCTGGGACAAATTCGCAGCTAATCCTGTTGCTAGCACAAATCAAATTTTAATTAATTACAAGTAGTAAAAAAGTAATAAAAAAGCATCAAATAAACGTCAGGTAAAATAAGCAAATAACAACAAAAACAGTGGGAGAAAAGCTTGCCTATGTACAGGGGCGGGGTGAGCAACTGTAAAGGTAGATAGGAAGGAAAATAGTGGTATCAACACAATATTACACAAGGTGGCACTGGCAGGCATATGAAATGAAGCTCAACCGGAATTATGACAAGATAGCAGGACGTTTTTATATTGTGTTCCAAATGAATAATGCGAAGATTTCAAATTTTCAGAAATGTTAGACCAAATTTTGGGACCAGTATAAAGAAATCTGACCCAGAGACGTTTTCATTCCGGGTAAATAATATATTTGCAAAGAAGCAGGTCTTGTTTGATATTTGTGGCTGATGCAATCTCAGCAAAGCAGTTATCAAGGTGATTAGGTAATCCACCATTATAAAAGGAGTACATGAATTTGGCAACTGACAATTTAAATAAGTCTGATATTTCTAAAATTTTGTGCTAGGAATTGAGTACAGCTGTTTCAGTTTTGTCATATTCAAGGGATCTCACAACTTTTTTCTGCAATCTAATTAAAGGGAATAAAAAGTAAAGTCTTGTTGGCCCTTCCCCAGTTAAGCACTGAATAAGATAAATAGGAATGGAAAAGAGAAAAGTAAACAGATTTGAGCCCTGAAATGTTGCTGTAGTGTTTTAATTTGAACAACATTCCACATGATTTGGAGAGCTGTGTCACCAACTTTTCAATTTGAGGCTTCCAATTAAGTTTGTCATCAAGTATAACGCCAAGATATTTTAAGCTATTTTGTTTTGATATTAGGTGATGATTAATTGAAACTGAAAAGTTGATATTGTTCCGGTTGTTCTTGTTCATGAGCATGAAATTGCTTTTGGAATAATTGATACATAATTTGTTAGCGCGAACGCAGTGATCAATTTCTTTGAGCTCATGTTTAACTGTTTTTTCTAAGATTTTGTGATTTTTCCCCGAAATATGCAGATTGATATCATATAAAACAGTATTAAAGTTGGATGCTTTCACAATGTCATTTATATATAAGGAATAGCAAAGACCAACAACAGATCCCTGTGGCACACCACATGTTACATTCAAAAAATATTTAATATCTCCTATTTTAGTACACTGAAACCTGTTGTCTAAGTAATAAGCAAGTAATTTTAGGGGCGTTGCTTTTACTCCATATTAACACAATTTTTCAAGTAATATATTATGGTCAACACAGTCAAAGGCTTTGATTAAGTCTAGAAACAGAGTACAAGTTATTAATTTGCTATCTTTATTACAAATCATGTCATCATAGATGGTAGCAATTGCTAATTCAGTATAGCGATTGGTACGGAAGCGATAGTATTCATGAAATTAAAGCATGTGGTCCAACCTAAAGACAAAGAAGTCCTCGCGTTGCCAATACAGCAGTTTCAACCCGTAGTGATGCAATGTATGAACAACTAAGCCTGGCATTTTAGGGACGGTCCACCATGTAAAAGTTAATTCTGTGGAGACAATCGTAAATTACTTAAATCTTGTGAGAAACCAGCTATAAGCCTAACAACAAATAAAAACCTTCCAGATGCCCAACTCCAAAGCTCAACAGGCTGATTCGTCTGTAGTTATTCCGTTCCACAAAAACATAAAATCGTGCAATAGAGTGGGCCACGGAAACTTTTGCGACTGCTTAACTTCTATTGTCGTTTGATTGCACCATGGCGTCGACATATTCATTAAACGCAAAAACCTTTTCCAGAGTTTAGAAGAAAACAAAGGGCAAACAAAACTTCGAAGAGTTGTGGTTGCTGCAAGACGCCTTCCAATGCATGTTTACGGTTGGCAAATATTTCCTCTGCTGACCACGGTAAGCCAACGATAAATAGAAAAATTAAACAATGTGGCAATCTTTGTGAAATGTCTATCGTGCACGTAGATTGTCGGTGACTGTGGCAGCCTCCCAGTTTGCAATGTCACGTTTCCGTGTAAAAAAGAAAGCAAGGCAAAGCAGACAATAAAAAGCTCTAGGTTTGCTGCAAGCTTTCGAGAAATCAGTTTATTGGGCTCTGCTTTCTTCACTTTCCGATGATTAAAACTTGCACATATAGCTGTACTTAAGTAACTAGTCTCCACAAAGGCGACGGAGTTAAATCAATCAGCAAATATATTAAATATGAAATCGATTTCTCGTAACACTACGTATCCTCAGTCCTGAAATCTGCAGGCAATTCTTACGGGTGAAAAGTTAAAAGGTTGAAGCAAGAGCAGAGAAGGCAAGTAAACTCGAGACTAATATCAATAAATCAAAACGCAAGCTGCGGCAAGCAAAAAACTGGAAAATGGGTCGTCTTCAAATAATTGCTTTTCACTGCAACTGGAAACTATCTGATGCCAATTATCGAACAACACGACTGACCTCCACTGACGGAATTACGCTGCTATGACTCAAACAGAGTGTTGGTAGAATATGCCTAAGCAGGATCAGGTCCCTAACTAGGGGGGGCTTCGTCCCCTCAGAAAAAAGTGTTGGTCATAGTTTAAAACTATTGGACATAGTTTGAAAAATTTGGGCCCCCCTCAGAAAACTCTTCGCCCTCCTGGTGTCCCAAACTGGTTACGAGCCTGAGCAGGATTGCGTTCGTAAAGTTGGCAGATGTACTCTATAGGGATAGGGAGCGCCTTTAAATATTTAAATACCAAACGTTGCGAAGAAAGGTAGGCCAATCAACACCGGTAGCCACATAGGTAGAGAAAAGGGTCGAAACAACTTGGTAAAGCCGAATGGGGAAACGAATGAACAACACAAAAACATACAAGAATTATTTCACACGAGGAATGATCAGGCTTTTTATATTAATTTGTGCGTTAAGGTTGTTAAGCCATTTATCTTCACAGGTATCCAGAGAGTCAAAACTGGATTATTCTACAAAAGTAACAGCGTAAGCTTCATGGATAGGTTGTTTATTCATGATGCCATGGAACACTGAATAATGCCACGATAAGACCACTTGGCTCGCTCTCAGTCTTATTATCTGAAATACTTTAGTGCGATGACCATTTCGTGGAAAATTTTTTCACTGTTTGGCCAACATGCTGGTGATGGCATATCACACCGGTTCGTGGGGACACACATACATATACTGGAGAGGCCGAGGCCCGGTACATCTCTTTTGCTGGGCCGACGGACTTGCGCCATTGGCTAATTAGCAACATGCACATTCAAATGTGCTAGAGCTAATCGATCAAAAAGTTTTATAGCCAGCTCTGTGAGTCACAGTTACCTATAACAGCAAACGCCGACTCCACACTAATATTTTCTACCAGTAGCGTAGCCAGCTCAAGATTTTGGGAGGGAGGCAAAGAAATTTGGGGGGGGATTTTTGATTTCAGGCGAGCAACAGTATTTTGTTTGGATACCGCCTCTCAATGCACAAAATGACTAGATATGCTAAAAATTAGGGGGGACATAGCCCCGTGGCTACGCCTGTTTGCTACATCTTTTGATGTTTTCGCAATTGTCTAATTGGTCCAACAGTCACGCACGTGTAAACGAAACACCTCTTTTCGGAGATTACAGTAGTTTCTTTTCGGATATTACAGTAGTTTCTAACTTTTTAAAAATCTTTGATCAGTACCATGTGCTGTTATCTCAGATGTCTGTTTCAGAACAGGATTAACGTAAATAATTTTGCCGTAGCCTATACGTTTTTGTTTTCTTTTTGACTTAATTATTTTCCCCTCATTTACAGTATGATGTAATTGGTCTTTGTAATACAAAAAAATATGTTTACAAATCTTTTCGGATGCTGCAGTCGTAAAAACGCCTTGTCGCTTGCACCGGTTTGTTACTCACCGCTCCCTTAATAAAACATTTCTTATTTGATTCGTTTTCTAGGTTTAAACAGTTTTATCTCAAAATGAGTAAAAATACTTCCTTCTTCAAGATTGTAACCTTATGATTAATTACAACTCTGCATTTGCAACTATTGACAGGTAGAGCATTGGCGAAACAATCCCCGAAAAAACTTGGGCATCTCCATTGAGAAGATTTGCAACAAAAACTTCCACTTATTTCGAAGTCGATTTGGATGGAATCAACCAATGCTTGTTGTGTTTTCGAACAGTACTGATGTTTCAGGTTTGCAAGAACCAACAGGTATAGACTGACTGTTGCAGACAGAACGGTGGTATAAATCATGAACCTTCTACCTAAATTTGCTGGTATGGGTGTGTTCACAGCAGTCTCTTCGCTTATTACCAATAAAGATTTTTCAAAACTGGGTTCAGGTTTATTTGGGAGACAAAACTGCCCAAAGGCTGCACTAACATCAAGTTTTCATAAAGCAATCGAAAATATCGGAAGCAGATTTGAAGACTGAGCCTGGTCCTAGAGTTTGGCTATTAGGCTACGTGACAGTATAAAACTTTCACGGCATGACAGAAATCAGTGTTAAAATTCATTTCATTAGGTGATGCTATATTTTTCACGTTTGCGCAGGGATGTAGCGCTAACAAAAAAGGTGTGGGAATGCATCCAAAAAATGGCCATTTTGAAACAGCTTCCAACACATTGCAAAACAAAACGTGAAAAAGGTGCGTCAGTAGTCTAGCCGGCCCAAAATTTGGGGGGAGCAAAATGTTTTATTTTAGGCGAATAACACTATTTTCTTTGGGATACCGCCTCTCAATGCACAAAATGACTATATGTTTTAAAAATTTGGGGGGGCATGGCCCCGTAGGCCTCCCCTAGTTATGCCTATGGTTTCCGCCCCACTACACCCCTGCGTTTGCGCCACTTATGTTGGGTTTCTGCAAGTTATAAGTTGGCCAGTCTACCTACAAACCAAGAGGTAAACAGTTACCCTGCGAAACCATTGTATCGGCCCCTCATTGTTATCACGATTGCTTCCATTCAAAGACACACGTTTGCAGAGAACACTATAGCTTGGAAAATTATATGACCATCTAAGCTATGTGCTGTACACACTACAAAGTTAATCTGTTGTTCGTAATTAAGAACAAGTAAAAAGCAGGTTTGCTGCTACAGTGCTACATCCTACACCTTCCCCTCATAATATAGTTTAGAATGCTCTCTAATAATGCTCCGAAGTGTAAATTAAAACTTTGTATGATTTTTGTTCCAATTATCTTTTAGTAGTCAATTTTTTAGCAATAAACAAGTGAGCCACTGAACTGAACAAGAGGCAAATCATCTCTGCTTCTGACTGTAAATTATTTGAAAGATTAGGGATCATGTGTCATTTTGTTGCTTCGCTCAGGTGTAGGCTACGCCTAGTTTGCTTTGCAGCAATAACCGTTTTGAAACATTTTTTTCTGTGTTCATTCAAGGAATTACGTCAAGCTATCAACAAACAGAAGTACTTCACGCTTCCTCTCAATGGTCATCCGCGTTTTTCACATCAAGCGACGAACGTAACAAACGATCGGTGCCAGAGAGAACTACCAAGAAATTTCAGCTAAATCAGATTGCTGCACAAAAGCTCAATAAAAGTAACAAGCATCGAAATTTCACTGCTGGTAAAATACCTTTGCCCAACAGCCCGAAAAAAAGTCGTAATCACAACCCGATTTGGTCCAGTAGTGCGACTTTCAATCCTGTTTACAGCACTGAAATTCAACACGACGAAAGTGAAACTTCACTGACCTCAAGTTTTACATCATCAGCCTATTCGAGGCAGCAGAGAGCATCTTCTGCTCGGTTTTCCTCATTTTCGGTGCTGTCAACAACCGAATCTTCCTCGTGCCGCCGCTATCCTTTATACGTTGACTTTGAAAAAATGGGATGGTCGGGTTGGATTATTCACCCACAGGGTTACAACGCTTATCACTGTCGTGGAAAATGCATGTTTCCTCTGAACCGAAATTTTAACCCAAGCAATCACGCTACTGTTCAAAGTATCATGCACACGCTTGGTTTAGGCGATCAGCAGGTTGATATGCCCTGTTGCGTACCGAATAAGTCGTATGATATAAACCTTTTGTATTTCGACGCCAACGATTATGTGGTGCTTCGAAGATACAAAGATATGGTTGTGGCTTCTTGTGCGTGCCGTTGATCTAACAAGAACTGAAAACTGACGTCACGTCGAAGATGTAACTTCAGGAAAGCACCACATGCTGAGGCAAGTCATGCTGTGTCGGCAATACTACCAACTTTCCGGAAAGTGAGTTGCCACGTGGTGGCAACTGGCGCGAGTAAATGCCTTTCTGCGTATCGCTTTTGAAGCAACGACATGGACAAGGCGTGTTTTGAAAATAGTCAAAATATCACTTGTTTGCCATTTGTTAGACGCCAGGATGTGAATTTTTCAATCGATGAACCTATTTCCAAAACTTTCAACTAACTGTGCAGTGTACGGCTGCCCCGTTGGTGTCATCCCATGCGGTTATACAACTAAACAGAAAACTTGAATTTTTCACCTAGTTTATGTGAAACTGCGTCCACAGTCTATATTGATTTTCCATCCGAACGAGCTTTTGCAAAGTAAAACAAAAGAAAAAGTTAAAGTCTTTTTTCGTAACAGTCCAACTCGAAAGCATGTACAGTATTGCAACTTCAGTTCCAAAATTTTACAGTTGGCGTCAACTACGTTTTTACCACTCTAGGCCTAGTTTGCTCAGGTTAAAAGGTCAAGTACAACTTAGCTGAATGCAGCTGAGCAGGAAGGTTGATAATGGACCGAGTGAAGAGTCCGAATTGCCCCTCGTCTGCATTTTGTGTCTTATTTCAACTAAGTAGGATGAAGCCTAGCAAATATCATTTCATATCCACCTAGTAACTTGGTTTAGCTACTCTATCCAGGCGCGTAAATCTGACAAAACGGTTTTCTAGTACTACTGAATACAATTTTCCGCTAAATATTTCAGTAATGATGGCGAGATTCAATCGCAGCATCTTAGGTGCTACTTCTAGGCAGTTTGCCCTCTTTCCATACGTAGTGCTTGTACACTCTTCTAATACGTTGTACGTATGGCTCACGCGAGACACTTGTCCCCGTTGCCTAATCAGGCGCTTATCAAAATTTTCGGCTCATTTGCACGTGAACGGTATACGGTAGGTGTGCACAACACAGAACACGGGCGTCGAACTTTGCATGCCGAAGGTTCTGAAATCGGGCGCGAGCAATTAGCTTAGGGCCAAAGGCTTTTTTTCCGTTTGGCGTAAATCACAATAATTCGCGTTTACGCCGTAATAATTTATAACAGCAAATGTATTCACACCCAGCTAACATAACTAAGTTGCCTACAAATCAAACGGTAGTGTTGCCCAGAGGCGCACGCAGGAGTCTTTTAAAGGGGAGCTGAAATTTTGAGAAAAATATTTTGCTCTCACTAAAGTACAGGCTACCTTATTTACTATAACATCTATGTCATATATGCTATTTCAATTTTAACACATCAACACTTTTCTTGACCAGGTCCAGCCGCGACGTCTGTTTTTCTTTGCCTATTTTCCCCCGTTACCGTTGATTTTGTTAATCTGTTAAAGTACCATGCGATGTGTTGTGGCACTTCTTTGCAAAAGTATGTGCTTTCCACGATGGGTGTAAGCAACGAATCGATCAGCAAATTTTTAATAGGAAATCGATTTCACGTAGAATTATGCATCCTCAGTCCTGAAAATTGCAAGCAAAGCTTACGGGTGAAAAGTTGAAAGGCTGAAGTAATATCAGACAAAAAACAAACTCAAGACTACAATCAAAATTTCGTAACACAAGCTCATAAATCATAACATCTTAACAAACTGACTGACGTCAAGAATACTAGTGACGACAAAAAAACTGACTCATGAAATAAGTGTTTCCTCAAAAATTAAAAAGACGTTTACTCAAATAAATAAATGACTGAAACATCTAACTAGTTGATGCTAATAGCTGAAAAATTTCTCCAACTTAAAACTAACTCTTGGTGAAATGACTAACAACGGTAGAGAAAAATAGTAAGCCATGTGCGGGCAGTAAGTCTCTGGGGTACGCAGTAAGTCTCTGGGGTTCTTTGCAAAATTTTGACATTGTTTATGGAAGTTTGTAACATGCTCAGTATCCCGAGATATTGTTTTTAAAAGCACTCTTATGCAGTGGTGAAAGTAGAATAATTTTCTTACCGGAACGATCCAGTATTTGTCAATACCGTCCCAAATTTCAGCCATAAATATAAAAAAAGCAATCAAGAGCACGTCTACTTTTGGCCCACCCTGTATTGTACATTTTAACAATACAAAAACATATGGTACATTCTGAAAACCACCACTTCAAAATCAACCAAAAAGCTTTATAGGCTACGTACGGCAACTTGCGCTATCTCCGAAAGTGGTTCAGGCAATGCAACTTAAGTTGTCTAAATTTAACACCTCACACTATAGCCTACTTGCTAATACTGTATTTGCAATCTGCATACCCTAAAATAGCAAACCTGATACTAATACTTTATATCGCTTGCAGGGCCCTAGGCTGTTTCAAAGGGGTCTCTTGTGAAACGTTTGCGATTGATGTCATACAAATTAGTACTACACGCAGGGCCGGATTTAATTGATGCAAGGCCCTAGGCTAATCCACTTGTGAGGACCCCTCTTCCATTGTTGCGAGAAAGAAAATGGAAAGCGCCAATCAATTTGCGAAAATCGGAAAATAACGCTCTGAAAGTACTGTCATTAAAAAGTTCTCAATCATATTCAGAATGTATGATAGTAAGCAGAAATGCACGCATCGAGCAGTATGCAACTTAGATGCAGTGTACAACTCAGATGCACGCATCGAGCAGTATGTAACAATTAAAATCAAATATTAGTGATCAAGGAAAAACGGAATTGTATCCAGTCTCCAAAATAACCGTTTTATTTTCCATTTGGCATATCTTTCCGACATATTTGAACAACTCAATAAAGTTAATCTGAAACTACACGGAAAGGAAAGGACCCATGTCGATTTCATTGACACTCTCAGCACATTTGTGGAAAAAACTTGACAATTGGAAGCGAAAAGGTCAAGCAGGAAATTTAGCTATGTACGAGAATTGTGCCACGACAGCTGGAGATGAAGTGAATGTTGATATAGCATCAACACCTTGGAGGGCTTTGTGAGGAATTTGTGCTGTACTTTCTCGAAATTATCAAAACAACTTGGATTTGGTGAAAAATATTTTTGTTGTTCCAGTCGAGGGTATTGCAGTATGCATGCAAGATGATCGAGCTTCAAAACGATTCTGGGGCAAAGTACGTTTTCAAAACTCGTGCAATTTGCGATTTTTGGCTGCAAGTGTCTGATAGCATGGGCGTCGGCAGGATTTTTTCAGGGCGGGTCCACTACTAGATTGTTACAAAATTTTTTCAAGGGAGGGCTAAAATTGGTGAAATTTCTTTTTTCCTGCTTGAAACTAAGAAAACAACCTTTTTTGCTTAAATTTTCAAAGTCCAGGTGGTGCCGAAGTCCTCCCCTGCCCTCCTTTCCGACGCCCATGTGTGATAGTTATCCAAATGTTGGAAAGCTATCAAAAAGTTAATTCTTTTCCACAGCACATATTTGTGTGAATCTGTATTCTCTACCCTTCTGCAGGTGAAAATATAAAATCGAAAGCGACTCGAGTTTGCAGGCGATCTTAGATGCGCTCTTTCCACAACGTAACCAAAAAGAGCAAAAAAACAAGAGCAAAAATTCCACTGAAGTTTATCTCGCAGTCCCCTTTGTGTTGGTGATGCTTCGATGTATGATCGTAAAGCACATATTTTGTTTGCTCATATTTGTACTTAAATGAAGACTGAGAGTCGATGTTTCTGTTCTTCTATGATGGTGGGCCACAACGTTCTGCTGAAGGCGGCAAGTGGGCCATGGCATTAAAAAGGTTGAGAACCACTGCTCTAAAGCCTATAGAAAACCTAGAGCTTTTAATTGTTCTCGATTCGCGTGTTTCTTACTTTTTCAGACTGGTAAGAATCGAATGCAACTAAACTGTCGCGTGAAAAGATGTGGAGTTAAAAATCAGAACCGTCACCAGAAAGTCTTGAATAGGGGTTTTAAATTTTCGCAAGGGGACTTGACACACTGAAAATTTGGTAAAGTCCTCACTGATTTGTAGTGTTTCATATTTAAATTTGGAAGGGCTGAGCTCGCCAATGCCCACCATGGCGACTGGACTGGTTTAAATTTCGCTTATGCCGTCATTGTTGAAATACGCATAATGAAATAAAAAGCTACAATCATCAAATCAAGTGAGGCTGAACATAACACAGTGAACAGATAAAAAGGTTTTGTCCTGCCTTCTTCATAACAAAATTATCTAATAATTCATCACAATTTGTTTGCCTAAGTTTGTCACTGTTAATGTACCGAATGCTTAGTGTGACTAACCACTCCTGCAATATTGCAGCCCTTTAATTCATTTTTAATTCTTTTGAATCTTGAAAAGGACCTTTCGCCTGAGCAATTAGTGACCATCAAGCTAAGAAACAAGGCTTCGTATGGTTGCATAAACTAAAAACCATTGATCTAAGGCAACAGACCCAAACGCGCTTTTGTCATTTTTTTGCTGTTTCCGTGTCTCGCTGGAGAAGAGCTCTGCGGTTGCCAGTTGGGAAAGTGGCTTTTGCTTGCTATTCAGTATCATCAAGATCTTCTCTGATTTGCTTAGCATGGGAGCAGTACAAACTTGCGCAAGTACTGAATTCAATCTGATTTCTGAATGACTTTACTGAAGAAAATTCAAATGGAAAAAATCACATCTAAAAATACCAATCCAGCTTTACGCGATACAAACGCTGACAAAACTACAGTTTTGCTCAGTCACCTAAGAAACAACTATGGTTTTATTGTAGGATACTGCTGCTAGCCCTACGCATAGCTTTTATCTGCAGTGCAACCTTGCTTTGATCAGGTGCAGCGACGTAACTAGAGGTATGGGCTAGGGGTAAACTTACCTGAAGGGAGCCGACTGGCTAACACTCAAAATAGTTGAGAAACAATGGCAAACCCGGTATTGAACGGCTATACAAAAACCCGAAATCACCAGAAAACACTCCGAAAAACGCAAAAAACAACAACAAACTACCGAAACCAATAGAATAGTAAATACCAAAATACAAGCTACGTAGGGGCCCAGTTTTTGTATTTAGCTTCGCGGGGGCGGGGACGGTTCGTCAGTTATGCTACTGATCAGGTGAATTTCAAACATGAACAGCCACAAGTTCTTTTGATAGAGTCACACTTAACAATCGGTACGATTCGGCCAACGCAGGACGCAGCCAGCGTGCTTTGAGTATGTCGACACAATAGTTGGCATGCGGCTTGACCAACCGTTATACTAAGATTCATTGAAATTCGTTGGAAGACTCTGGCGTTATCACCACGAATGTTGAATAAAACTGAATTTCGTGAATAACAGTTAAGAGTTAAGGCATACATTTTTGACGAAGTTTAATCTAAATGATTATATACCGGCCATTGACTCTATGCGTACCAGCGTACCACAGTTTTTTGAAGGCCCCCTTGGATCTTAAGGCCCTAGGCTATAGCCCAGGGGTCGGTAACCTATGGCGCGCGAGCCAGATGTGGCTCTTTTGATGAGG
>Ga0210059_1012305_pt1 | contig 12950 bp, 11 predicted proteins | sample Ectturendosymbi2_FD_188042 | JGI IMG/M metagenome (GOLD analysis project Ga0210059, IMG submission 188042) | Ecteinascidia turbinata endosymbiont from Florida, USA - Sample 2 (SPAdes) (version 2) | ecosystem: Host-associated > Tunicates > Ascidians > Unclassified | place: Key West, Florida...
ACACATCAGCTGCAGATAAGAGTGAAATGCTGCTTCTTTTGACCCCGATGCCCAAAGGCTGCCTTCCTGGTGAGACGATAAAGCGGTTCTGCCACTGTAGAAAATGTGGATGGCAAAATTTGGTGTGGAATTGCACGGAGCCAAGAAACTAACGTAATGTGGACACGTCATGTGGCGCTGGCGTATCCTTGATGGCGTTGACCTTTGGATCCCGGCTCGGGAAACACATTTCGGGATAGTACGTGTCCCAAATAAGCCACTTTGACTGGGCAAATGTGCATTTCTCAACCGACATCGCGCAGGCCTTTGTCACGGATCCTTTCAAGCAAATCGGAATACTGTATTTACAAATCGGAATACTGTATAAATACAGCAAGGAATACTGTATTTAGTGCGAGCCTTTGGCGACTTTTCGGTATCCACCAGGGCAATTTTGGTAAAACCATAAGTTCATAACCACCTCCCAATCTACGCATCAATTCCTCGAAGAAGCAGAGGGTGTCGATGAATATCCAGCTGCAGTAGACAGTTACGGAGTAGTCACCACCAATGCGCAAATCGGTTTGGTCGGAAGAATTCGACGCTTTTCTCACTGGAACCACGGGCGTTCCCCTGGGTGTCCTTATGTCTCTAATTTCTGCATCATAAACTTGAGGCAATTCGTCTTGGTTTGCGAAAGGTGAGCTTCGCATCTTACCTGAATTCATTCTCTAGCTGCATACCACGGAGACAAGATGAGAGAAAATAAACTTGATAAGATATATCAATATGGCTGCAATCGAGGAACAAAGTTGCTCAACATTAGTCCCATGCAGTAGTTTGTCGCATGGGCGTCGGAAGGATTTTTTCCAGGGGGGAGGGCACTAGGGATTTTTCCAGGGGGGGGCCAAAAGTGGTGAAATTTGTTTTTTCCCACTCGAAATTTAGAAAACAACGTTTTTTGGCTATAATTTTCAAAATCCAGGGAGGGCCAGCCCCCCCCGACGCCCATGTTTTGTCGTACAGCGCATCAGATATCCATATTTAAAGCATTCATCCATGAAACATAACAATTTGCGACCACTGTTCTGGGTATTTTTGACTAAACTTGAGAAAAAATTTTACCAGGTTATATTTTTATTGACTGCATGCAATGTGACAGATTTATTAACGACAATTGGCGGCAGGCCGAAGCCTGAATAATGCTTTTTGTCGGGGCGGTTGCGGTGAACGCTCTTGCCAAGGAGCGCCACGGCAGTCACTCGGTGGCTGTGGATCGAACACCCAACCTTTCAATTGGGAGGCTGAGCTAATCGCCGCCCGGTTATAATTCATGTGCTACTTGTTGCTTGGACAGCATGGATTAGTATTTAAGCCCTTTCCTTTGAATTTAAATTATCAATACACACAGTAACAAGCAAACACTACATTTCTATGGTCGGAAACTTAAGATATGCTCGGGTTGTTATATGCAGCCACTTTGTAGAAACTTGGATTCTCGTCGTATTCGCTGCTTGGCTGGAGTGACGGAGGGAACACTGCAGCTATATTAGCTGCGCAATGGCCAAATAAGATCAAGAAGCTAATCATGTGGGGATCAAATGCCTACATAACTGAGAAAGAGACGACTGTTTACAGAAGTACGCCTTGTCTGTTTCGATGTCTCTCTATTTCTTCTTGCGCAATGGTTTGGTGTACAGAAACGTTTTGGATGCATCAACATTATGAAATGTTTTCACGGGAAGTCAGTGCTGTGTGGTTTTACCCCGTTCACCACCTCAAACTGGACACCATCCAGTATTTCATTCTGTCATTGCTTTTAGCGTGTATTATTTTAGCAATTGACTGTGAAGGAACCTACCTTTCAAAATCATTGTGACGTGCAAGCAACAACGGCCGGTTTTCGAACATTGCCAAAAAGTATGAGAACCTTCCTTTTAAGAGCTGTTCAGAAAAGAAAAACCCGTTCCAGGAGGTTCGTTGCAAATTCGAAACTGGGAACCGCAAAGCACTTGCCCTTTCCTAATGCTTATACTCCTACTGACAATATGCGGTTGGCGATTGAATCAACCAGTATGCTTTATAATTTTGTCTATTGGAAATAATGTTTTTGTTTGCATCTTATGATACCTTTTAAACATTTTTCCGCAAAATGTGTTGAAAGGTGAAAATGTAAGGAATTTAACTCTGTTAGTGTTATCTCTAGGGCAACCAATTTTTTGACCTAAAAACTAAAAATTTTAACTTTATGATTTACAAATTTTGACTACGGTATATTTTGACCTATAAATTTTCTGCGTTTGCAACTGCAAAATAATTCAACCTTGCATGTTGAGGTTAACCCAGAAGAATATTCATGCACTCTAAGCTTCGAAAGTTAAAAAAAATTGGTTATTTAACTTTGGGGATGATGTATTGATAAGTCTGTTAATAACTGCAGCAGAGTCAAACCTGAAAACATAAAGTTGAAACACTATATGGATTGAGCATTTACCAAAACAAGTTCTGTAAGACCACATTTCTTGTCTACCACGCCTATCGTACATAACATTCAATCGTCTAGTAGTGGGCAAAATAACATTATTACGTCAGAAATTGCAATAAACCCATTGATATTACTACAGAATTGCAACTACACTTGCAAAAGCATATCAATATCTGTTGCAGTTTCAATAAAATATCCATAAAGGTAGGCCTTCACAAAATGCGGCCCGCGGAAGCTTTTCTTGCGGCCCGCGAGAGCTTTCTCAGTTGTATAAAATGCTGCAAAAGCTCGACCTCGAATAAGTAATTGTCGTTCTATATTTTGTCCATTCCACAACGAAATCTCTACATCGAAACAAAATAGACTTTTGCGGCCCGCCGGATATTTATGTTGATAATTTGGCCCTTCGAGGTTTCTGAGTTGTGCAGGGGTGGATAAAGGGAAAACTGTGCTGCAAGAAAAGTTGATCCAACGATAAATTTTGACCTAATAATAAAATTTGACTTTTTCTTGACCTAAGAACTTGGGATCCCGTATGGTATGAGCGTGAAATTTGGTTTGTGCATGTTTCATAAACTTTAGTAACGGCAGAAAAATTTTGACTTTATTGGCTTTTGGTTGCCCTAGTTATCACACAATGAGAACGGTTTTCAACCTTGTCTTCTGTTTGTCAAAGCTTTCTAGCGTAGTCTCTTTATGAACTTTAAGAATTGAGAGATGTCTCAACGTGGGGTTCTCGCATGAAACAGACAATGGTTGATGCATACGGTATGGAGTACTTCGAAAAAACCTGGCACGCTGCTACGGATGTTTTCGTTGACGAAGTTCAACGTCGTAATGGTGAACTGGATCTCTACAAATCGGTTGGTTGTGTTTTGTTGTTTTCGTTTGTAATCAAAGATTGAGGGAATGCCGGTCACGTTATGTTACCTGTTTACGACTGTGGGGAAGCAATAGTTGGCGTGGAATTTAAGAGGAAAGGTGTCAGATACTGTCGATGGCACAGCTTGGTCGGCAGCAGGAGCGTAGTTTTTTTGATACTGGGGTGTAAACTAGAGCTCGCACATAAAGTGCAGCAAGTGTTCGAAGAAATTCTTGTTATTCAAGATAACATTCGTTTTTCAAAGATAAAAGCAAGTTTTAAATTACATGTTTTGAAGCTGTTCTATATATGACTTGCTCTCGATATTCCATGTGGTGAATATGAATGCATTCATCATACCCTGTAGTGGAGTTTAAACGTGCACCTACACCACTGGGTGTATACTCGCCTGGTCTGCAGCGACGTAGTCACTGATCTGAAACAACGGTTGCACTCGGTCAAGAGTGCGTTGTGCGACTTTGTCATTGGTTGTCGCATTGTGTACTCAGTCGTTTTGCGATGACTCTGGTGGTGATTGCTGGCTATGCCACCAAACGCAAGATCACATCGTAGAAGAAACAGCACAATGCGGTTGTCAGTCCCTGCTCTGCATTCGACTTCTTTCTTGACCACTTGCTGGCGCTGTTACTGTACATGCACTTTTTTGCACGGGACCAATAACTACTTGCTGGAATAAACAAAAATTCTAAATGCCAGCTTTTTTCGTTGTACGTGTGCTTCTTACGCCAATTTGTGAGTGCGTTGTAGACGCCATCGAGTTGTTTCAAACCACTGGGCATTGACTGTGCTGAGAATAAACCACCAGTTATGCTACAAGTTGTTTTCAACCTAAACCTGCAGCGTTTTACCGCGTGTTACTTGACATGACTTTCGTGCTGCACCGAAGTCTCCTACATGGTTTTCGATGAGGCGTTGAAGGTATGGGCGGCAGGCATTCCGAACCATGGTTTTATGCTGTTTGCAACAGTCGGATGCTGTTTGGAGCAGCAAGTCTTTTGTGTTCCAGGAACTTCCAAAAATACGCGCTCACACTTTAATCATCCATGGAATGAAAGATCCCATTGCTCCCGAATACCATGCGGTCTATCTGCATGAGAACATAAAAGGATCGAGGTGGGTCTGCATATACTTTTTCTATATTCGGGACAAGTGAACAAGACGTGTCGACGTCTTGATTGTTCAGCGTGTGCAGTGTTAAGTTAAAACCCTTTCTTTTTCTGTGGTACGATGAGCTCGAAGCGTCCTTCTCGGTGCTTTTGGGTAATTATCATTCCAGTCGAATTTCCTGGAATGATAATTGTGTTTTGTTTGTCGGTCTGTTTTCTGTTAACGAGCTTTATTCGTGTCGTTGCTGCAGACTTGTGCGTTGGGCAGAAGGCAAGCACAATCTTCATCTACGGTTTCCTGACGAATTTAAGCAGCTTGTAGAGAAGTTTCTGGATGAACCCTCGCCAAACTTGTGATGCCAGGATACTTCTGCGCAAGTTAATGCCGCTGTTTTCATTCAGGTTATTTCTATTGAAGCTGCGGTGTTTTGGCACTGAGCGCCTTTTAACCAAGAGATCTATCATAGAATGAAGTGGTAATGTCGTCCGACTCGAGGATCGAGTTTCTACATTTGGGTCATGTTGTTGTCGTGCCAAAATGATAACTTTATGTGACGAAGAGCGAATGCTGCGTTTTAATTATAACTTCTCTTTGTTGTTTGCTTCAAACAATGTGGGAGGTGATTTGTATAGGTACTTCATTTCAGTGGTTCTTTGACTGATCCTAACAAGTTTGTTAAGTTGCGAAAATGGATCGCTTTAAACGTAAGACCACACATTGTAAAAACCCAAGGTTTTCGAGATTGACCTTCGGCAAAATTGCGTTGTGTTTCCCATTCCGAGAAGCACTGCGTTAAGTTCTGATCATGTAACAACCGAAGAAGTCCTTTTCATAAAAGCCCGTTTCAAGTGTTTGAGAGGCACGTTTTGTTGCTGTTGATGTTTTTATTATCATCTTCAATTCAGTTGCAGGTTTTTCTCGTCATTGCTTAAGATCGAATGATAGCGTCACGTATTTGTTTCTGTACTGCAAAGCGTTTCAGTCATGCAGTCAAGTCTCTTTTGCCGCCATCAAGTCCGCGAAACTGCTGTTTTCGTTAATGGTCTATGTACTTTTCTTGCTCCTCACTTTCGGTGATACCTGATGCCAACGCGAGTCCACGCAAAGTTCGTAACAATGCATGCAGTGCTGTATTACAACTATGCAATTAATTTTTTTATCAATCGGTCTTGGCGCCAAATAAATTTGCAGATTTGTTTCGACATCGTTGTGCCCCGGGTGTTCTCAGGGCACTTTTGTCAGGAAGAGCAATATTATTAAACATTTGAAATTGACGTTACGCTTGAGTGGAGGTGCGTAAGGGCAGTGGCATAACTAGGAGGTAGGGGGACATCTGCCCCTGGGGCTGGGCGCAGCTTTAACGGGGCGCCAAATTAAGGTCGGAAAGGTACGTAATAATAATGAAATGTCAGCGGATGCTAATAATCACGATTTACAAAATGTCGAATGCCAGCGGCTGCTGTCTGGTTGCGACATCTCAACAAGGTTCGCAAAGCGAACAGTTGTGAACCTCAGCAACGTTTTAAGACGGAGATTTTGTCTCCTGCAATCAGCGCCCGCTTGTGGTTTGACTCACGGCTGCGTCACAGTGTTTTCAGATAGCCATGGTTGCGAACTTTCCAACTGCGGTTTCTGTAGTTGCGTCACAAATCGAGGAGAATTCAATGTATACAATGCATGCAGTATGCTACTGCGCATGCTTTTAGAGCAGCGATGATACTTAAAGCATGTTGTTACGGCAACAGACCAGATGTTTGGGACAATTTTTAAGTTTTGATGGTTTGACATACTTCATGTTGAAATGTATTTGATGTGGCTCTGAAGGTATTTGTGATGATTTTTATTTATTTGTGGGGCATTTAAATAAATGCTGACTACTTCTGCAAGATTCTAACTGCAAATGGACAACAGCATTGAGTGTATTAGTAATACAATTACTTATGAAACTACATGTGTTCTATATTAATTCGACCCATAAACTGAGCGTCTCCACCAACATGATTGTCAAAATTCAGGACACAAAATTGCTAACATAGAGTTTCCCACGGAGCGTCACTGGCTTTCGATATTTCCTAGGTTAATACGAGAGCTATGGAGCTGGAGCCCAAAACTTTTAAGATGGTGGAGCCCAGAGCCTAAGATTTGGGTCTCGGTTCCACATCCCTGGTTTGTGGGGCGAGCGAGTTTACAAAATACAATGGTTTTCAATGGACCAAATCATTCTGGATCCGGAGCCAAAACACATTAGATGTTGGAGCCAAAAATTTTAGATGCCTGGAGCCAGAGTCGGAGCCTGAAATTTGAGTTCCGACTCTACAGCCCTGGTTTATACCGCATGTGACACATTTAAATACTGAGCATTATGACGAAATAATCGATAAATTTGCAGCAAACACAAGAAAACTTTGTCTTTGAAGTTAGATACAGTAGAACTCGTCTAATTCGTCACTTTTTCGTCTGTCCCGACAGAATTCCTACCTTTTGTGTACATTTCTGTTTGTCAATTTGCTTAATTTGTCACCTCTTTCTATCCCTGAGAAGCGTTTTGTTCGTCTAATTCGTCATTTACAGTTTCGCTTTTGATGTCTATGCAGCTAGTACGTATGGGTATTCAAACAAATTAAGGATCTTTATCTGAGAATTGTTGCACCTCGCAAATTATTTATCGAATTTATACACGAGGTTCGAAGCGCGACCCGACTCCCCATTGAGAGAACGCGGAAAAGTTGATTAAAGATTTAAAAGGTGCGTGATTAAATGGAGGAGTCCAGATAGAGCAGAGGAATTAATTGTTGTATTCAACCATAACGACATAAACTTGTATTTTACTGCAAATAAGAGCACTAGGTATACGAGTTACTATGACAAAGTATATGAGATTCTATGATAGAGTTTTCACCTGTTTGCATGATTCGTAAGTTCGCCTAATTCGACACTTTTTTCTAATCCCCCTGGGGGGACGAATTAGACAAATTCTACTGTAATTGCAACATGATTTCTTTTATTTTCTGTTAACTTTTCAGTGTGGGATGTTCCAGGATTTTGCAAGTTTATATTTGTCTAATAGTTTAGTATAAAATCATTTGCCTTCGCTTTTGCTCATGCACCCTTCTGTCTGGCCTTTTATATGTTCGTGAGTATGCCCTCAGTAAGTTCTTCATGGCGTTCTAAATCTCAAAACTCTGAGATTGCATGCTCCAGAACCCCATACAGCACACACCAGCGGTGATTGTGACTAAACATGACAAGAGAGGGGCACAAGCGGGCAGGCGCCTAGCCAGAAATTTTGATGGGGGGAGCAAACAGCAGCCAAGTCTCAACATTTAGATATATAATGTCCCTTGATTTTGAAGCATCACCTATAAAATGTGCTTTTTCTGGAACTTGTTTTTCTGAATAATTCTGTTCAGATTTAAGCCTGCAAATACAAAAGCCTGCTCTCATTGAATTGACAAGTTTTAAAAATTTGTATTTAGTGAATTTCCAAGCTTTTACTTTGAATGAAAGACACAAATTGCTCGTAAAATTTTTTTGTGAAAGCGTTTGTGAAAATCTTGATGCTTTCAGTACAAGATCTGCAGTATGCTTTTTCCAGCCAATATTGCAGTTGTTCAAGGAGTAATTGTGGCCAACATTGTGACTGCGCTTTTTATGCCTACACGCTTCCAATGTTTTATGCCTACACGCTTTTTTTATGCCTACACCTACGCTTCCAATGTTTTATGCCTACACGCTTTTTATGCCTACACGCTTCCAATGTAAAAACTTGGGCGCATGTGGAGTAAGACGTGGATCTTGTCCAATTCTTGAGCGACTGGTTGATGTGTGCAACTGATAATGTACACGCTGGAGTCCTTCAACGCGTTTGAAAAATGTTTGTATTTTATCGTATGTCATTAAATCCTATGAAATGCGACTGCGGTAGCATTTTTTTACGCTACTTGCACTAAGCCTGCTTCCCATAAACGATTAGGTATTTATCTATCTAGCTTTTAAGAGTGAACAATAAAATTCACAAATGTAATAAAGACGATTATTTAAATTGGGGAAAGCTATACGTGCCTCCGAAACAAACCTGCGTATGTATGACCCACTCAGTCTACGCAAAGAGTGAAAACGGTTGTGTATTTGCGAAAATGAAGCTACAATCGATTATTACCACGGCTCTGCAAAAAAGTTAAAAGTGGCCGACTTGTCGCCGCAGCTTAACACAACGGTTGGTTATTTGATCAAGCCCAGTGGTTCCCGAAGTATGGAGCAAAACCCAAAGAAGGGTCAAAAAATGGGTCGCGCAAGCCGCAGAGACGATTCAAATCGGAGTTGTAGATTTTCAACGTTACCCCTGCTTGTCTGTAGCGTAGATACTTGAGAAAAGAGTAGATTGCTGACATTAAAATCGAACCTACAACTTGCTGCCAAAAATCATCCACACAATCAGAATTTTTATCATACGTTGTTTGAGGCTTGGGTCAAGAGGTGTTCACCAAACTCAGATTTTGGTCATGCTCAAAAAAGTTTGGAACTAAGAGCTTGAAGTCTTTCTTTAAATCCATTGATGTTTAAATAACAAAATCCAATCGACTAGGAAAAAAGCAATTTAGTTTTATTTTGGTCATAAGCGCTTTCTCGAGAAAAAAAAACTGCAAGCTCTCTGTAAGTAAATAGCAGTGTCAATGGTCTCAACACTTACATAATAAAAAGATTCTTTCTACTTTCGTTAGATTTTTCTGGCGACTCTTCGCGTTGCAGACGAATGCTTTCAAATTTACTGTAGGATAGCGTGGCAACTGGCAAGTAACATTTGATAAAATTTGTAACACTTTCAGACTATGTACAGGTCGGACTCTGATTACTTGAGTAAACTCTTTTTTGCTCGCCGGCAAGATAATGGGAGATCGTTGATGAAAACGTTGAGGTTCCACATATTTGTGATTGAACCGTCACTGTAGGTCAGGGGTTCCCAAACTCTGGCCATGTAGGCCTCCCCTTCAGCATTTTGATAGATGAGCATGTACCCCTAAAATTTCTTGTGGCAAAAAGGCTGAGGAAAATAACAAAAACATATTTATCAACAAGCATATGATCATTTTTCAACAATACTATTCACCATGGGCGTCCAAAGGGGGAAAAACGAGCATTTACCCCTTGGAAATTTGGACTAAGAATCAAAAGTTTCTAGAAAACAGGAAATCAGCATCTGAATTCCGATGAATTGATTTAATTCTTGCATTGGCAGTTTTTTTTGCAGGCATGACACTCATACTGCACAAAAACCAGAGGTGGGTTGCGAAACTTGCGACGGATTGTTCTATCGTTGGTCTCTATTGTGTAACAATAACATGGTAACAAATCTTCAAAGAATCAGTTTAAGTAGTTGTAGGTGCTTATCCCGCATGTGACTGTGGAATGCAGACATCTGTGGCAGGTAATGCAGCGAGACAGTGACGGCTGATAGCCGAAATGCACGAAGTTTTACACTGTGTGAAAAAAGCATGGGTGAATCTTTAGCAGTGGTTCCACAAGTTTGAAAAATCCATTGTTAGTGGGAGACTTTGAGTATGAACCTGGGTTTATTTTTTAAGTCATAGATCAAATTAAAAAAAAATTATGTCCATTCGGTTATAAATCCTGAACAGATAGGCTAGTGCAGGGCTACTCAAATAGCGGACCGTCCGAATCCGGACCTTTGGATGGCGACGGCCGGACCTCGTCAGCCTCTCAAATGTGTATTCTATACCCAGAAATTTTTATCCCAAAATTTTGCGCTTTTGGCCGTACTTCTAAAGCATTTACTCCTCGTCAACTGTGCGATTGTCGATCAAGCAGTTGTTCAGCTAAATTTCAGTGCACGCTTGAGTTGGGCAAGCTACGATTTTTTGGTTCAAAGTAATTGTTTCGTTATAATTGTTCAACTACAGCTCGTCACTGCAATGTCTATCCTGGTGAAAATAGTAGATTCACGGCTAGAATATAGCAACGAAACCTTTTCTTTCCGAAAACAATACAATTATACAAATTTATTTGTGCACAGTTATGAAAGATACTTGAGTAAGAGAAGAGTTTTTCCGAGATTTTGGTCCTTTAGGAAATAATTTTTATTTTTTTGCGGGAAGTCAACAAAATGTGGAGAAAAGCTAAGGCATTTTCAGTTTTTTTAGGAAATGATAAAGAAAGGGAAACTGTTGAATTTTTGGCTGACATAGTGTAACACCTCAACGACTTGAATGTAAAACTTCAAGGAGAAAAACATAGCCTACTACTCTTGATTTGATCACTACTACTTGCACTTTCCAGAAAAAGTTTAATATCTTCAAACAAATCATTCAAAACGAACTCAGTCATTTTCCCAGGCATTTGGGGAAAATAAAAGCAAGAAGATTCCTGATATATTCAAGTTATTGAAAAGTTGATTACCAACACTGTCGAACAGTTTGGCGACTTTCTTTTCGAAAACAGTTGCTGCTCTTTCCTCAAAACCCTTCTTAGTGAAAGACATTACCGAATTCTCAACTGAAGCAAAAAGACACACGCACATGTGTGCACCCAAGATGAAGTGGAAATTTTTATAGGTACCTGAGCTCTGCTGGGCATCTTCGCTTATCTTTGTAGGCAGCCACCCATCGTTCACTGATGAAAGTGGCGGAGCGCAGCTCCGGCAGCTTCACACGACTAGTGTGGACGCAGCCAAAACTCAACTGGAATTAATTGAATTCCAATAGAATGTAGCAGTGAAAGAAATATTTTTTGATGGCACACCTGAGAACTTCTTGTCAAAGGAAGGTATCTCCAAAATTTTTTCCACTCTTCGCAAATATAGTCTGTGGAAATTCTTACGGTGTTTGGGTCTACCTGCTGCTGCTGCTGGAGATGCGAATTGTCCCCTCCTGCCAGCTACAGTAAATGTCGGGCCGCCAATTGGCTTATTCTTTAGGTTTTCAGTATTATTTTGCGTTTTTTCGGAGTGTTTGTTGGTGATTTTGGGTTTCAGTACAGCCATCCACATCCGGATTCACCGTCATTTCTCAGGGTGTTTCTGAGAGTCGCTAGCAACCCCCCTATAGTGGGTAGTGGACCTTTTTCAGCTACGTTTTCCCTCCTGGCCTAAACATCTAGTTACACCACTGACTGCTGACAGTCTGCACTGTCAAAAAAGAAGCTAATAAAGAACAAGTACCGCATCTGTATCACGAATAAAACCTTGACCAATACATTCTATTCACTGTCACTACCTCGGAACAAAAATTAAGTAACTGCCAAGAAGCACAAAATGCCATTGCTCCCACCAGCAGAACAATAAATAATGCTGACAGCGTTTGTTAATATCTATATCCATTTACCGGATTTTGTAGGCTATATCTAAATACAGTATAATCGTATTAAATTATCATATTATGTTTTTTGTTAGAAAAATCCAAGACATGTCATATTTGCATGATTTTATGGGAGTGACCGGACCTCGAAAATTTTTGACATTAGTAACTGGACCCTTGCTTAAAATAATTTAGTAGCCCTGGGCTAGTGAATACTGTTACGGCGAGTTTTAATACGATGGAACAAATGACCGAAACGTCTCAGCGAAAAAATTACAGGTGTGGACAGGTACTGCCTTGAGTGAATAGCTTGATCAAACTACGCTTATGCAGTCTTCTTTTCACATAGTATGAAACTGCATGACTTGTTAGAATACGTCTATGCAGGTTTGTGGGAATACATCTTAATCGTTAAAGTTTATATCCGACTTCTGAGTGAGAACTGAGTGCAAAGCTACATTTGTTGTGGCGGCTTTTCATAATTCATCTGCTCAATTTTTTAAGCCTGCATGATATTCTAACTTCAGTGCGTTGTCCGATAGTCGTGTCAACATACCAGTCTTCTTGTCCGGTTTATGTATGATGACTAAGAGCATTCCACATGAAAAAATAAAAAAATCAAAGACAAACAAGGTTTTATTCAAAGAGTGATTGATCTCTTCGGACGAGACCTCAGACGTTTGCAACTCTTGTTTCTAAGTGACGCTAACAAGTCTTGCTAGGTAAAATAGAATCGTAATTTGTGGTTTCGTTAGTCGTAATGGCAATACTTTTGTGAAAAAGTACCCTGTTTTGAAAATCTGTAGATAACCTATGGAGGAAATTATCATAATATACTTGGCTATGGCTGCCAACGAAACCCGTTTTTTGCGACTGTTGCCATAGCATGGGGCATTTTCTTTGTGGTGTAGAAAAGGTGAAGTATTTTGTGAACATCCATTTGCATTGCATCTATAGCAACCTAAAAGGGTAAGGAAAAGGCCGATGTTGTCCCCCTGGAAAAAATTATTTAGACGCTCATTGTATTCTCTGATATATGCATAAATGATTGGAAATGAATAATACAGGGTGACCCAAAAAGATGTGTACCCATGAAAATTTCAATTGTGACTTTGATTAAAAAGCTATTTATTTCAAATTACAACCACACATTATTCAGTTTATGGAAGACCATTCACCAGAGTTT
>Ga0210059_1012306_pt1 | contig 12950 bp, 7 predicted proteins | sample Ectturendosymbi2_FD_188042 | JGI IMG/M metagenome (GOLD analysis project Ga0210059, IMG submission 188042) | Ecteinascidia turbinata endosymbiont from Florida, USA - Sample 2 (SPAdes) (version 2) | ecosystem: Host-associated > Tunicates > Ascidians > Unclassified | place: Key West, Florida...
AGAGTGACGTCATAAGTGAAGTAGCTTTGGGGTCATTTTGGCTCATGTTGCCTGGCCTAGGGCCCAACCGCTAGGCCAAAGCGTTTCACTAAAGTTTTCATTGGAAACTAGGCTCGAGTCTGAGTCTTTTGAGCCTTTGATCAACTTTCTAGCGTTTCTGGTTCAAAAGTTATGATCTAAAATAAACAAATTAATTAATTATCTAATTTGTCAAATATTTTTACTAACTTACATCACAACTTTTGAACCCGAAACCCCAGCAGGTCATCCAAAGTTTCAAAAGACTCGGATTGTAGCCTAGTTTCCAGTAAAAACTTCAGCAAAATACGACCACCTAACGGTTGGCGCCCAGGGCCAGCCAAAGTTGGCCAAGGTGGCATAAAAGTCCTCCACTTATGACGTCACTCACAAAAAAAACGTATCCCCCAAGCAAAAAAAAAATTTTCGAGTGCAGACTAGAAGACTTGCCGCGTCTTTTGAGACTTTTACCAGGTCTTTAGAGCATACCGGACCAGAGAAATTCCCGCGCAAAGCCACATGTGTTCAGGCGTTTTTTTTTGAAAATCCCCGAAACAAGCTGTATGACAAAGAGTTAACAAATACTTTGTCATATTAGCAACACCCTATACATAGTCCAGGGTAAGTGTCTATACCGGTTGTACGAGTGGTTGCAGGTTCAGCGCTTAGCATTAGTGCTTTTACTTTGGTAAATACATGTTATTTTTATTAACTTTTTAAAAAAGTTTCGAAAACTTTTGGCTTTAGGTTTAGATAATTAGTACATTACCAGCAAGCATAGTGCAGTCAAGTGCACACTGGTTGTGCGTTAGTGTTATGTGACAGGCGGCGGACCTATAGCCACTGCCTAACAAAAATATGAGTGACAGCAGGCTACTACATTGAATAAGTTTTTGAAAAAATATCAGATGGCATTTAAACTTATGTCATTTTTATGTCAATTATTTTATTAGAAAGATCAAATTTATGACATATCATACCAATCATATTTTCCCTACAAAAGAAACTACATTATAGTATGCTTCACAAATACCCTTGCAACCTTTAGTTTAGGTATGATTAAATTACACTACTGGATAGAAGTAAAAGCACACATGCTGTTTTTCTTGATCTAAATACAGCACTTGATACTGTTGAACACAAAATATTGCTATGCAAATTAATGGTATTCGATGTAAGCAAATTTCTTTTTTGAATCTAATTTAACTAGTCATCAGCAATGTACTGAAGTAAACAATTATTCATCAAATTTTCAGACAATTGAGTGTGGTGTTCCCTAAGGTTCAGTGATGGGTCCTTTGTTATTTCTAATCTTTGTAAACACCTTTGTTGCTGGTGTATGAAATATTCGTACTTTGAAATCACACATTATCCACTATTTTTGCACCACTTCACAACTTCCTAACTCGCCAGGCAATTGAGCTTAGAAAGCTGCTCAAACCTTCAAAAGATGCGGCAAGTCTTCTGGTGCGCATTTAAAAAATGGTAAAGTTTTGGATTTCAGTTTTGTGGGTGATGTCATAAGTGGGATAGGTTTTAAACCATTTTGGCTCAGTTTACCTGGCCCTGGGCACCAACTGCTAGAGCAGTGGTTCTAACACCTTGACAGCTGGTCTAAGAATATATCGTACCTGGATTTCGGCCTAAAACCAGCAGTTTTCGGTTGCTTTACCAACGCCATAGCTCTTCCACCGATTGCGCTAGAGAGCTGTTCAAACCCTCAAAAGATTCAGCAAGTCTTCTAGTCTACACTCGAAAAATAATTTTTTTGGTTGGGGGTTGTGGATTTTTTACGAATGATGTCATAAGTGAAATAATTTTTGGGCCATTTTGGCTCATGTTACCTGGCCTAGGGCCTAACTACTAGGCCAAAGCATTTCGCTAAAGCCTTCATTGGAAACTAGGCTCGAGTCCGAGTCTTTTGAGCCTTTGATCGACTTTCTAGCATTTCTGGTTCAAAAGTTATGATCTAAGACAAACAAATTAATTAATTATCTAATTAATCAAATATTTTCATTACTTTAGATCGTAAATTTGAAACCTGACACCCCAACAGGTCATCCAAAGTATCAAAGGACTTGGATTGTAACCTAGTTTCCAATAAAAACTTCAGCAAAATACTGCCATCTAACGGTTTGGGCCCAGGGCCAGGTGAAGTGGGCCAAGGTGGTCTAGAAGTCCTCTTTTTTTGACTCAGGTTTTTATTGGAAAATAGGCAATAATCCAAGTTTTTTCAGCCTTTGATTGGCTTTCTAGCTTTTCTGGTTCAAGAGTTATGGCCTAAAAACAATTTAATTAATCAATCTCCTGAGCAAACTGCCTGGCTCGTGACCTTTACTGTTGTTCCCCTCTACCTATGTGCATGCTTCTACTGCCCACCTGTACATGCCTCAAATCTTCACCCATTGCTTGCCCACCATTACGTTGATGTATATTGTTTATGTACTATAAAACAATTGTTTTATGTACTTTTTTATGTGTATGGTTCTTTGTCCTTCATATACTATTTCTGTAAATGCTTTTGTCACCATGTTTCTCCTGCATGCTCTTTTTTTGTGTGAACATTGTGTGTGGTTATTTCCCATTATTTGGTTCAATGGTTTTCTGTATTTGGGATTCCTTTCATTTTTGCTGAATTTTCACAACTGTTGAAACCTAAATATCAGTCCCATCGTTGTTTGTCTCATGGAAAAAAATTAATCCCCTGATTAATTATTTAATCAATTATCAATTTTTTGTTGTTTCTGTTACAACTTCTCTGGTGGCGTTGCATTGAATGTGTGATTCACCACGAACAAGATATGCACGAAGAACAACAATATATATACGTGGCGCGAACAAGCAATAATAAGAGAGATTGCGACGCATGATCTCTATTGTTGCTTGCTGCCACAGTATGAAGCTTTGCACACTTGCCGCTGAGTTTTCCGATCGCAACATTTCTAGGCCATAACTTTTGAACCAAAAATGCTAGAAAGCAAATCACGGGCTTAAAACTAAAAGACACGAGTCAAAAAATTCCCTTTTGCAGTTAGAAATTTATCATAAACGTGGTAGAACTGATTATGGTAAAAGATGTTGTAATATGTAAGACCTGTTGTGTGGGTTTGTATTTCTAACAGTTCCATTTCCACGGGGGTGGCTTTTGTGGGCTTAGCCCCCCAAATTAAAATTTTAAACACTATAATTTAGTGGAATGTTTGTCAAATTTGAATGTCAAGCCTCCCTGCGCGTACATAAAGTACCCCCACACAAATGTAAAGCCCCTCTATTGACAACGGTTTTGATTTCTAATGAGGTTAAAATGTTACCATTATACATGTTTTCTTATCAAGTGAAAATCAGGACTGCTTGCTGGATACTGACTCAACTTTTGTGAATGATGTGATTTCTAAGATGTTTTTGATTGTTGACCTTAAACTGAGCACATTTTTGATTTCTTTGTTTTGTTTTTATTTTATTTTGAACTCATGTTTTGTGCCTCACCTGCCGGAATTTGACAGTCATCGAATATAGGCTGGGTTTGATTAAGTGACTGCTTTGGCCATCTTTTGCCCAACCTGTGCTGTAATTATAAGTGTTAAGTCAAAGCAGTGACCCACATAATACATTAAATTTAGGTCACAGTAGAGTAGTGACCCGTGAGGTGACATGGCATTGACTAGTGGTGACATGGTATTTAATCACAAAGGAAGTCATCATTATTAACCATGTTTTCATCAATATAATAAAGCACATAATAATCAAATGGACAAAATATTCCATACACTACACTCACTTTGTAATTTACGGTTTAGGCCTACAACAGTGCTAGTACAGAATCATCTTAATATCTCTGAAAGGGGAGTTAAACGGAAGTGAGACATGTCACAACGCTGTGTTTTCATCATCGTAGGCCATGCTGCATGCGGTAGTCAGGATAGCTAAAGAGGGGAGCAAAACAATACTACACAGGCCAGGGGGACTTACACAAAGCAGAAAAAATGCACCAGACAATTAGAAAGCTTACAGAAAACGCAAATAGTCGGAAGGCAATAGCTATTCATTGAAGAGAGGCAAGTGGCAGGCAGCAACACTGGTTAATGCACTGAGGATGGCTAAAAAATCTGATCAAACTAAAGAAACTTGCACACAATCACATCTCTGGAATCACTTCACAGTCCAGATATTTTATACTGTAACTTAAACTTGTTCTTAAGTCCACAGTGGGCGTACAGTAGTCGTTTGTGTAATGTAGTCCTCGCTTTCATTTTTTAGTCCTGCAGTAGAGTACTGAGTAGCTTATAAGTGAATAAAACTTTTCCAACTGACAGGCGACTGTTGTACACGTTTTACTTTAGCCTAGAGCTGCCCAGTCCGACTGCTACTCACATTTATACCGCTATTGTCTTTGATCATCCACCATGTTAATAAACGGGTGGTTTGAGCTTAAAACACTGCCATCGTCTGTTTAAATGTCTTATGGTTCTTGATGATGATCGTCAACACACGACGATGGCAAAGAAACGTCACGCTCTTGCACGTAAACACTCCCCTCTTCCTACTCCTATGACCCAGGCGTAACCATTCAACTGAGAGCGTTTGACGAGCTCAAACGCTGAACCCGATTGGCTAAAAGCAGTAGGTGAGAAGAAGAACTGAGTAGTAAATCGCTCTAGCGAGTTGATATTGTCATGACGCGCGCGCCCACTGCAACGCTTATTTCAGCCTCGTGACCAAAAGTATTACGCAATACTGCTTTGCGACACATCAGACATGCGCGCATTTTTCTCCACGCTGTTGTTTGCCAGCACTTCCCAGTGGAAATACCCTAACGCGTGATTTCTGGTTTCGGTTAATAACCAAGTTTAGTGCAAAGCAAGCTCAACCTTAACTTCTTAAGGGAATCTTTTGTGTAGCAAAACTTACAAATTTTTTCCTATTAAGAATTTTTGCTGATTGATGCAACTACATCGCTTTTGTGGAGACTAGTTACTCAAAACTTTAAAGACCATGAAAAGTTTAGAAAGATTAACACCACATTTCTTCTGTGTGATGATGCGCATGTTTGCTTATATTTTAGTTTTCAGTGCGCTCACTGCTCAATCCATGGATAAATTCCAAAAAAATGCATGAGTGCTGCTTGGTCCCTATTTGCAACAACAAGAATGCAGTGAAGTAACTAAACGGGGCGAGTGGGATGTCTGCCTCGGATCGCAGCGTTTTGGGGCGCCAAATTTAGGTCGAAATGTTACGTGATAATTACGAAATGTCAAATGTCAGCAGATGCTAATAATTATGATTTACAAAATGTCGAGTGCCTACCCCGTTGCGAAATCTCATCAAGTTCACCAAGGTTCGCAAAGCGAGTAGATATACGAACCTTAGTGACGTTTTAAGGCGGCGCTTCTGTCTCCAACAATCAGCGCCCGCATGTGGTTTGAAACATTGATCGTCACATTGGTCACAATGCTTTCAGATGGCCAGGGTTGGGAACTTTCCGATTTCCCTCTCATTCTAAAGTTGCGTCACTATCGGACAGGAATCCACCGTTCACAGTGCATGCAGTATGCTACTGCTACCAGTAATTACTCACAGTTTGGTGCTACTATGCATGCTTTTACAGCAGCGATAAAACATACATACTTACAACAGCATGTTGTTACGACAACAGTCAACAGCTATGATGTTTAGGAAAAATGTTTTAGCTTTGATGGCTTGACAATTGACAAACTTCATGTTGAAACGGATTGGATGTGGTCCTGAAGGTAGTTATTTATCATGATTTTTTATTTGTGGGATAGTTAAATAAAAATAAATGCTGGCTAGTGGCTACTTTTGCAAGATTGTAATTGCAAATGTTTTCGACTGAGAGCCACTGCGTTTGAATAAGAAATTTATATGTTTAAAAACTAATTTTCACTCTTTTAGTTATACCTCTTAAGTACTTTTAACTCTGTTCAGTGTTTGTGTTAAAATTAAAAAATAAAATGAAAAAATTAAGGTTTTGTAACGGACATGAAGTCCATAGAGTGCAAACACACACAATCTACATGATGCAGGTTGATAAAAACAGACACAACAGAACGATTAATAGCGAGGTTGGAGGTAGAACAACAGGGTTAGTCACTTTCTTAACACTATTGTTCGCTAACCCGTAACACTTGGTATAACATTACATTCCAGAGAAAGACACTGACTCCAACCCTGGTCAAGGCCAGGTAAAGTACGAAAGTATTGTGGCATGCACACGCCTTCAAGCACTGCAACGTCCGAGCACTCAGTCACAAAGTTAACCCTAGCCTGGTATAAAAAAAACTAGGAAATGTGTTGTGGAGTGAGCAAATTGAGTTCAAAAGTCAGGGTCAGATCCAGGGTGCTAAAGTACCCCTGTGTTCAGGGCCGGCGCTAGGTGGTTGGAGGCCCGCCCCGAGCATGGACATTGGAGCCCCCAATATACAATACATTACATTTAACACATAGTATTTATGTAAACAAAAACATCGATTTATTTAAACAAATACTTATAAAAGTATTTTCTACAGTATCAACATAACCTATAAAGCAGACAGACTTAAGCATTTGCTATGTTTTAAGCTAGGAAAATGACTTTTTCTAAGTTTTTAAAAATGCATATGTTTTTGTCAACTCAGACACGTCTAAGGTTTCAGCAGTTTCAATTTCAATAGATATTATTGCCAGATTTGTCAGTTTTTCATCAGACATAGTTGGTCTGTGTTGATTAGACTGAACTTGCTAAAGCTCCGTTCAGCAGTATTGCGCACAGCAGTGATTGAAACGGACTTTCACAAAGCCACTGTTCCATTTCACGGCAATAGTCACAAAAATGCATTTCGTTGGCAGCAGTAGCCAAGTATAAATTGCAATAAGTTACAAAATAGATCATCTGCAGATTTTTCAAGCAGGGTCTTTTTTACAAAGAAGCAAATTGCCATGGTCTTTGACAAAACCACAATTGTGTCTTTATTTTACCTAGCAAGACTTGCCAGCATCACTTAGAAGCAAGAGCTGCAAACGTCTAAAATCTCGTCCAAAGCAATCAAACACCCTTTAAATAAACCCTTGCTTGCCTTTGCTGACTTTTCATGGTGAACGCATATCCACATAAACCGGACAAGCGTTCAGTCTCACACTAACAATGGATTTTTCAAACTTAATCATGCTTCTTTTTACACACTAGGCTATAAAAGTACGTGGCTATCCGCTATCAGAACTCACTGTCACCCTGCATTACATGCGTTCAATTCAACACTGGTATGCGGGAAAACGCCTACCGCCGTAATTTGAAGTGAGCACGTGAAGATTCGTTGCCATGTTATTGTTACGCAATAAAGTCAAACAGTGGAACAATCTGCACGCAAGTTTCGCAACTTGCCTGTGCAGACAGGCAAGGCAGTGGACATGAATGAACTGCAAACTCTTCACTGCACAACACCAGGTCAGTGAACCTGGTTCTTGTGCACAGTGGGTGTCATAGCGGCAAATAAACTGTCAATGCAAGAATGAAATCAATTTAATCGGAATTAAAGCTCCTGACTTCAGGTTTGCTAGAAAATTTGGTTCTCAGTCCCAATTTCCAAAAGGAGTGGCGAATAACCGTTATTCCCCTCATGCGGACGACCATGCTTTTTCAATGGAAATAATAAGTCTGGTTTTTTTGAAGGCCCAATTTCAAACTTATGTTGTATTCAGGTATCTATAACATAGCAGTGATATGTGAATGTAATAAATCGTATAATGACACCGTCAATGCCGTGTTAACGTCAAACAATGTTCTGTATAGTTGTTTTAGTAGCCTATGTTTGGTTCAACGCAACCAGCGCAGCAAGCACGGCCCACAACAGCAAGTGTTGCGCGGCCCATCAAAAGTGCTGAACGGCCCATAATTGGACCGAGGCCCACCACTGGACACAGTATTATTCGCTAACTGGATTTCTCATTGGCGTAAAGTTTCGTGTTTTCATTGGCCAACTCTGATGCAAGATACACTGGACATTACAGACGGGGGCTCCGAATACGATTTTATATGATTGTATATACCGTTTATTCTATTCTTGTACAGTGAAAGAATACAGCACAGGTGCCAGGTCTACAACAGCGGTGTGACTGACGGGGGCACAAGGGTGCGAACCTTCCCCATGACAAGTAAATGCAAAAACTGAGCCCCCATTTTCCTTATATTTCGGTATTCAGTACTTTTTTTGGTTTTGGCAAACATTAATGGTTAGGTAGTTGAGGTTTATATTGTCCCTCCACTCAAAATCTGATAAAAAAAGACCCTACATGAAATCACGGTAAGTATTCAAAGCTATAGCTAATCTTTCTCGTATCCTTCGATCTTTAGCAACGCCCCAATGGCGCATCATTACCTCACCTGACACCTAGGCATTAGCGATGAACGTTTCCTGGCACGTCTCATGCTGTTGTTTAATGTTCAATTCAAAGGCATATTTTCAATAAGCAAGTGCCACAAGCTATAGTCATTAGGTGGGCTTATCAACATAAAATCTAGAAACTCCTAGATATCCCTGGTGCAGTGAAGAACTCTACAAAGGTAAAGTTGCTCAGTTTCAGTAGAACTGTTTTTCTGTATAACGTAATGGTATCGGAAAATGACATCCTTGAAGCGAGATAGTGGAGTTGGTGTGTTTGCGTAATTTAGAGCTCACATTATAACTGCAAGTAGAGTGAATCAGTGCCAGCCGATAGGCTATAAGGGGTTTCGCAAAAGGTATAGGCAATGAACCCTAGTTTGTACACGTAACTCAGGGGCCGTCGATCTGTTTAGTTATGATTATGCTGAAGGATTTTGAAAGGGGCGTTAGCCGAAACAGTTCCACAACTTTGCAATGGCTGCACTGAATTAAGTTGTTCAGTGGAATTACAGTACCTTTGAACTTGGACGTTGTAATCACTGCTGAGCAATAAAAGGTGGATGTCTTACGCTGTAGAATTTGGTCATACAGTTTTCGAAATACAGTATAGAAGGTTTTGCCCTCCCCTAAATGCGGCCTTCTCAAACTGGCCCCGAGAGGAATTAATTACCCACCCCTGCATTACACGATTCCATGTCAATGAACGCTTTTGCAATGAAAGCAGCAACAAGCGCAGTGATCGTGGGGCACTCCAATAAGGATCTACAAATTATCTATTGACAGTACTTTTACAGAGCCAACATCGTCATTTTCGGCTTAGCGCTTTTCCATTTTTCCCAAGTAGCAGTGGGGGATGTGGCCTCACAAGTTGATTAGCCTCTAGGGGCATCGCATCAGCTAAATCCGGCCCTGGGAATACTAAAAGGATATACGTATAACAGAGCTATGTTGATTCCAGAAATGAGTCCAAACCATCTTTGACGAAGTTTGTTCTTAACGGAGAAGTTTACAGGATGACATTTTTTCTGCCTTTGTGCTTCAATTGTCACGTTGTATCATCTATTTTCATTATTTCTGATGTATAGCGAATCGCCTGATATGCTGTAGCTCGTGCGACATGAGAGGAAGCGTGGGGAAAAGGTGAAACGCGAGGACAATCTAGAAGGAGATAGCAGTTTTAATGATTTGAAAAATAAGCTATTTCTTGTCTCTTCCCTTGCCCAAGTTGCAAAAGAGCAAATGGCGGTGCTCGACCGGTTCGGCGTTCATATCTGTATTACTTTCTGAGTCGAGTTAAATGTGAATAAACGTCACATGTCGCAAGCGACTTTTTTTCGTGGCGGTTTCTGCATATATCCAAGATTGCATTAAAAAAATTTGGCCCCTCCTGCTGCGAAGTCCTGGCGACGGGCCTGCTCGTTGCCAGACTGAAACGAAACGGTAATGCCCAGGCCCGGATTTGCAATGGGGCTAGCGGGGCTTAAGCCCGTGGCCCCCTTGCAAACGGGCCCCGTATTCCTTCAAAAAAAATTTAAATTCTTGCTGGAATAGCTTGCATCCTTGTCGCACAAGCTTTGCAAATGCCAGCACCTAAACCCGGTTGTTCAACTTGTCTGTGATCTCCATAAATCAAAGTATTGCATTTCATATATGTTTATAACGTGGTTAGGGGTGCCAATCATAACATAAAATTGCAATGAAAACGCTTACGTTGAGGCCTGTTGTGTTCGTAGCTCATCTGCGCCTGCTCTCAGAATGTGTTAAGCCTGGAACGTGAGATTCGTCGAGGCTATTTTCAGGTCAAGAGTTAAGAACGCTAAACATTTGAAATGCTACAAATATTTTTTATCTAATCTTTTAACGTTTATTTTTGACACAATATGTCTAGAAACGTTTTATTCATAACGATGAAACCTGATAAAAATCACCACATTTTGAGCGAGTTTCAACTTTTCACCGCTTGATATATATAAATACAAAGTGTGGATTGGAAAAAGTTAAAATTGTTATGCTTTGTTCAGTTACAGTAACATCTGATAGCCGTAAAACTTTTGAGAATTTTTTACATGCTTCTACCCTACCACGTAACATTAGTGATATTGACCACTTCCGAGCTACTTTCAGATTGTTTCAACCATACCACATACGCAGAAATGGTTTTGGACTTGGTTTTGTGAGAGTACCGCTTTATGCAAAAACTCTATCTTGCGTGAATGCGGTATCACCTGACCTTTGGCAGCGTAGGGGCATTGGTTTACGCAGCCGTTCGTTGTTACGCCATGCGATGTGCTATAGTTAGGATTAGCCCATATTTAGATTTATTTTAGCCATATCTTCCAAACTCAAGTGCGTTTTGTAAAAGTTAGGATAAACTCAATATCACTATCCAAAAACTTACCTTCCTTGTTTCTTTTTTATTCCTAGTGCGAGGTAAATAAAATGCATTTTCATCAAAATGCAATCTAGTTGCTAGCAAGAGGCGAATATGCACTTCTAGGAGTAAGCGCGGACAATGACTATTCCGGAACTCTGACATCGATGGTACTGATTCCACATTCAGAATACTGCTGTTGCTATAATCTACCAGCAGCATCTCAACGCAGTCAGCGGAAAATGACCATTAGTTGTGCAAGGAAATAAAAAATCACTGAAAGTTGGTTTTAATTGCAGCGCCAGCGTTAGTGGAAAAGATCTACAGATTTGAAGCATTTACTTCAGGCGTCTGACGAGTGACGACGTATATAGAGTAATGTAGTGACGGCAAGCTAATTCCATGCGCAAAGATTCAGAGCACTGTAGCGCATGCGATTTTTGCTTTAGCAGTGATGTTTATCGTTCAGGTATGAATCTTGTTTTGAGTAAAGTAAGCAGGCCTGTCGATAAAGGGGATCCTGGCCCTACGTTATTTTCAGTGATGGCCGACTAAATATTAGACTGTGACACCTGCAAAGTCTCCCCTCGTCTTTATACATCCGAAAAACCGTCGCTGGGATTTTACAGCTCACTATCGCAAAGGCTGCAATAGGTGTAAAATCCAATGAGTAAAATTGAATCGTAACAGAAAATAAAGTGTCAGCTTATTTTTCGTGAACCATAATCGAACCATTTTTTGCTTTTCGGAATTAACATCACCAGAGCAGAACCGCCTGTAAATATTTTTTACCAGCTTTTTTATTAAACTGTACAGTCACCATATTTTCGCCACCCAAAAGGATGCATTTAATTGATGTGAAATAAAAGAAGTACACGACTAAAGATGAATTTGTAGGCTTATATTAAATGAGCTTTAACGTGTTCTGGCATAATGTGGGCCTAATGTAGCAAAAGGTATTTATCAGAAGTTTATTTTTGATGAAAAAGCTAGAGTTTCAATCAATATTTTCTGAGTTTTAATCATTGGTTTCCGGATTTTGGTGCTACTTTGCGGATTGTGAGTTTTCAAATTGACGAACGAAATCGTTTGTGCGGAAAGCGCAAGCGCCCTGGTGTTGATTTAGCTATGCTGTGTGGGTAGATCAGAAATCAGAATCTTTATATTATATTGATAGAGAGACTCTATGTAGAGGGTCTTATCAGCAATAATCTTGCGCTGTGATATGACGTAACACAGTTTTAAGACAATGATTCAAGAAATGACAAACTCTTCGAAGAGTGGGGAATTCCGATATCTTCGTTCTCGTGCTGCACGCTTTCGGAGGCATGGCGCACCGCCAAAAATAATGCCTCAAAGTGATATTTCGTTCCAAATTGCTGCGACTTGTGAATCCATTGATTTACTGATACGACAGTTTAACTCAGGGCTTGGGTGTGGGCAGAAAACCTTCTGTATCAGGGAGCTGTTAAACTTGTTTGCGTTGTACCAAATAATCAAGCATGAAAAAATCCAGGCTGTTTTTCCAAACGTGGAAACAATTTTAAGATTGTTCTTTTGTTAGATGGTCACAAACTGTTCTGGTGAGAGATCATTTTCAAAGCTATATCAGCCTAGCCGATGTTTGGGTTTCACCGATATCGGGCAATACAACCGATTTCATCGGCCTCAGCAGGTGTTGGCAAAACGCTGTTATATTCCTCACGCATTTAGACAACTTTGGCGAAGAAAACACAACGAACCAAGCCAAGACAGTTATCTTGCAGCAACGCTAGCAGGTGCGATTTCATAAACAAGTAGACAAGATGAACCATGAAGCACGCATTAGGCGTCGCAGCCGAAACAAAAGCATCATCATTTATCAGGTTGTTTCAAAATCATAGGAAAATGTTGAAATTGCTCGAATTTGAAAAATTTCAGCTCATAAATCCTGATTTTTGAAGTTTTTGAAAAAAAGGTAAGGCTTAGAATACATTATATTTTTGATAATGAATCAGAAAACAAGATTTGAAAATTTTGGAAATATCAGTTATCGGCTAGCGGTCCATGAATGGCCGATAATCGGTATCGGTCCCCAAAAAGCCATATCGGTCGATTTCTAATCAAAAGTGTGCTTCGTTCAACAATGTCACAAGAACGGTTGTCTGACCCAGGGCCGTGGGAACCGCCCCCCGCACCCCCCGGCC
>Ga0210059_1012307_pt1 | contig 12950 bp, 10 predicted proteins | sample Ectturendosymbi2_FD_188042 | JGI IMG/M metagenome (GOLD analysis project Ga0210059, IMG submission 188042) | Ecteinascidia turbinata endosymbiont from Florida, USA - Sample 2 (SPAdes) (version 2) | ecosystem: Host-associated > Tunicates > Ascidians > Unclassified | place: Key West, Florida...
GCTTATCAACTCACTTGATGTCAAATTTTACTGATTCACTGCACGGTTGATTGATCGAGTGTTGGGTCGTTGTTGACGTTTGATCGTAGTCCTTATATGACGTTATAGAGTTTAGTAGGAGTATTGGGGATGGCTGTGGGCAAACGTGTGGCTTTAGTGAGCTCTAAGCTTTTGTAAGTGCTCTTAAGTTTTGTACCGGCGAGTAAAAGCGCATTGTTGGGTCTAAAAAACATTTCTGTGTAAATCTAATAAATGTGTAGTAGGATTTGTGCTCGTCAAAATAGATTTCCGTGTGTGTGGATAAATATAATCTAGCTCAGTATTCTTCAGCAGGGGTTCCGTGGTACCCTAGTGTTCCACAAAACATGTAGTGGGGTCACGTGAGTTTTAAGGGTTCCTCGTTTTTTTAGGGGAAATGATTTCTTTCTTCAGTATGTTGATGCGTCATTATGAAAATTTTTGGATCACCATGCCGCATTCAGATTCCAAGTAGGCCAATTAGTTGCACAGAAGGTTGAGTGCAGTTAATAGCCAAAAAAGAAATATTGATAGTTGTTGCGTCGCTTGTTCATTGTTGTGCAATTAAGAAGAACGTTACTGTTGCATGACAGTTATACGATGTTGCCGATGTACAGTTCACAGTAAAGAAAGAAGGCCCCTTTAAACTTTTGCAGCAGTGTTGCCAACCTTGCGGTTTTCTCACGAATTTGGGCTTGTTTTTTTGTGGATTAGCGGGTTTTTTTGAAGACTTGCGTGTTGCTTGTTTTGGCGTTTTTTTAATTAAAATTGGCTTGTTTTTGCAGATTTTTGTTTGCGGATTGCTTAAATTTTACAGCACTCTTGTTGTTTCAATCTACTGCAAAACGAAATTTGGGCGTGTTTTTGTGTACATTTGCACATTTGGGCTTGTTTTTTCGGATTTGCCTCCATTCTTTTATATTTAATTTACCTGCTGGTTTTATGTTTTTTGAATTTTCCTACTAAACGCATGTTGGGCTTCTTTTTTTTCGCTAAATTACCTATTCTAGGCTTGTTTTTCAAATTTGCTTACTTGTTTTTACAAAATAACCTGGCATCACTGTTTTACAGCTTATTCAAAAGTATAACCTTGGGAACTCTGTTCCAAATATAGTAATAATGCTGCGGATTTTCCTCACAATTACCGTAAGTGTTGCTACCTGTGAGCAGGGCCGGCCTCAAGCCGATGCAACCGATGCAGCTGCATTGGGCCCCGCGCCATGGTGTTTGTGTAGATTATCCATTTTGCCAGATACACCTTGCGCTTAAACGCCAGAAAAATTTCACTGTTAGCAAAGAACGCTCTCGTCAGAACTAGCAAATTTCCTCTCAAACGTTAACAAACGTGCTCAATTCTCGTGTTAGTGCTGTACTGCGTATTTGCGCTCTACCACGATCGTAACACGGTTGACTGAACACGATGACGTCATGAAATCACTGCTCAGAGGGGCCCCGAACCAAGGTCTTGTATTGGGCCCCGCATCTGCTAGGGCCGGCCCTGCCTGTGAGGGGAGTTTTTCGAAACTAAAACTGATCAAGAATTACTTAAGATCTAGTATGAGCACTTTGCGGTTGAGAAATCTTGCCACACTGTCTATAGAGCAACAATTGACAGACAATATAAATTTTGACATCGCCATTGAAGAATTTGCCAACAAAAAGGCAAGAAAAGTTACTGTGTAGCAAATTGTAGTTTTCATTTTAGAAATAAAGTTGGTCCTAATTTTTTATACATTTTTACTATTTTTCCCTATATGTCAGTTTTGCTTTTTGTTTAACTGTTACTTACACAATGTTTGAGTTTTTTGGTGTGTTTTTAAAGCATACCATATTTGAGCATGTGAGAGTACTATGATATTATAATGGTGCACAAACTAGTTAATATTATACAAAGCTAAGAGCCAGTCACTGTGCAATATGCATTTTTATGGGCTTCGGGGGCGCCAAACCTAAGGGCCGCCTCGGGCAGCCCACACTCTAGCTACGCCACTGTTTATAGTTTAACAGTTTTTTTATCTTGCTCTCGTAGGGCAACCCAAGGTTCGGGCATTTTGATCATAAGATAAGACCGCGGTCAAATATTTTTGTTGCGCCGTGAATGAATGATCAACAAACCCTTTTGAAGTAATGACGTGATCCTGGCAGACAATCGACAGCAGCTCATGTCTGATGTGCGCTGCTTCCCAGCGTAGAAAGCAGCAAAACTTTTTGGAGTAGGTTTATTTTTTATTTTATCAAGTCGACCGTCTTCTAGTCTAAGCAGATGGCGATTTGGAACTCCTTTAGACAAAAATTTCGACTCAGATTTTTACTCGGACACCTTCTTTCTTGTTGCAAAGCGGCCGAACGCCGTCAGCGGCCATTATCGGTTCGACCAGCGACGGTAAACTCCGCTTGTGCTGTTGCAAAAAAAAACAACTTCAGTTTACACACCTTTTTCTGCCGACAGAATCAAAACAAGATTGCCCTTTTGTCTGTCGAGAGTGTTTAAAGATTTAAAGTTTGCACGGTACGCGTGGTGCCCATGTGAGCACTGCGGATAGTTACGTACCTTTTGTCACGTTTTGCTTCTGCGTGTAGCTTCCATATTTTGAATTTTGTTAGTGCGGTTCATTCGTTTGAAGATTAAGTAAATGCAAGTTGTTATGAACAGGCTTTCGGAGTGGGCAATTGTTTTCCGAAACCAATTGCCAGAATCTTTACCGGTGTTCGTTATTTTACAAAAACATTGTTTTACTTTCGCTACAGGACCACCAGGACTCCGCAAAGGTGCCGTTTTTCGGCGAAGAGTTAGAGCTTTGTTTCGTCACAAACACGTATACAAGTCGCGCCGATGACGTCATGTGCGGCACTGGTTACATAAAGCGGTTCGAGAGCGGATGTGGTGAGTATTTTTGTTATTCGTTTTTTTTTCCACGTCTCAGACTCAGCAGCAACCGCGATCTCTGTGCTGTCGAAGTTTCTGACACTTTACGTCGTGTGCGTGCGAAGACGCAACCCCCCAAATACCGCTGTTTCTTGTGATGCGGGCCACTGTCGGAAAAGCAACGAGCGCGTTCTTGCGTTGCCAGCCATTATGTCGTTGCGTCTCGTAAACCCTTCTACAGAACATTTTTGGTTCGGCTTTCGCGTTGTTTTCCTGGTTTCAGACGTTGCGCAAATTACCTTGGACATTGTCGCAGCGGAAAAACTTTGCAACTGCATTTTATCAACTAATTTCTAGAAGCGTTTTTCAAGGCATTGAATATGTCTAGTTTTGACTACAGTTGCTTTTCGTGTTGGTAGTAAAAACTTTTCTGTGTAAATCTAAAGCATGCTTTTAATCGATCCAAAACAAGTTGCTTACAATACGTTCCCAATTTTTGCCATTTTGAAGGATAGATTTGCAACGTGTCTAACAAACCGGCTACACATCCTTTTCAAAAAGATCCAGAACTCTTTTCCTAATGCAAGTTAAAACTCCCATCACCTGGAAAACATGTTATATCTTCCCCAAACCTGTCAGTCGATCCATTTATGTTTTATCGTTAAAAAAACAATACTTTCAGACAAAAGAGCCTCCACATCAGTGTATATTTACCTTTTATAACCTTTTTAGAATTTCCAAGTGAATGGAGCGACATGCAAGGCTTGTCACTGCGCAAGGTGGAGCTGCCCAGCCACACTTCTGAATTCCAAAAAGTGAAAGGAAAATTCATGGCAACAATAAGTGACGACAACTGCCTTGTGATCAAAGTAAGTCTTGAAAATTTTCAAGACAAACAAACGTTTATCGACTTCTTTCGCGCCGTGGATCGCCCGCTCTGACGACTGACGAGGACATTTTTCCTGCGCGGCCAAACGTTGTCAAGACACGTCATGGAAACGTTTTTTGTGCGCTGAAGCGTGAAACTCTCGTCGCTGAAAATAGTTGGGTTTATTTCAATTGTTGCAATAAACACTCCACGTTCGCAAAAGAATTTAATTTTTTGTCTCAGAAACTGAAAGCCACAGGTGTGTATTTTTGTAGCTTGTAATCCGTTTTTTATTTTTCTGCTTTTTATACGCTCCTGGCAAGGACCTCTTATTTCGGCCGCCAATAATCATGTGACTGATACCAACGTAATTTGCGAAGTGCTTAAACACAACGAGTCAGTTGTTTCAGCGCAAGAAGCCTTTCAGTATTAGATTGTGTAGCAACATGCTTTTGCATGAAATACGTCAAACGGTTTCAGCCCCGTTCATCATGTAATACTTGGGGCTTTGTGGACATATCCGTTAATCGTTTAATATTGTTCCTTTTACAAAATAGGTCGCTGTTAATAAAAACGGGAAAAAAATTTTCATGCGCAGGTCGAACGCATTCAAAACCCGACTCTTTACGAGCAATACAAGATCAAGAAGAAAGAAGTGCAGCGTCATATGACGTCAAGCGAGCCAGTGGAGCGTGAACTGTTTCACGGAACGTCGGGAGTTGACGCTCAGAAAATCTGCGTTCAAGGTTTTGATCGCGGGTTTGCGGGAAAGAACGGTAGGAAACTGTTTGCCCGCTGATTTTCTTTGTATCGCTATATTATTTCTTTTGATGCGGGTCTCATGAGTGCGAATGTTCGTTCCGGTTTTCGTGCGTGGAAAGTCCAGTTTGTTTAGTGTTTTTTCCCGAACTGCTAGTATGGGTTCTGTAGGAAAGCCAGTCAGTCGCGTCGGATCACGCAATTGTATTTTTTGTATTCTTCTTCCGCTTTTTCGTTTGCTTCGCTTTCGCTTCGTCTTGTACGGAGCCAGCAAGCTGCTGCAGAATCAGTCGGCTTTCGCGTGGCCGTTGCAACAGGCTCGATCCCCTTCTGTGCGAGCTCACCCAACATTAAACGGACTCAACCATAAAATTGTAACTTGAACGATGCTCGCTTGTGATTGGCGGCCTTGCGTGACGTCATCTGATACGTTGCAAACGAACTTTTATGTGCGACCTGCAGCTTTATCTCAGAGCAGGGTTTGAATATTCGCTCGACTCGTTGGCGGAGTGCGGCTGAAATAGTTGGCCATCGTCAGTAAAATTTTTTACTCATATCTGCCGGAACTAGGTAGCTATGCGCGAGATCGCGCTTTTTGCACAATAATGCAACTTTTACAGCAATGACGTGTAATTCGAAAAGAAAAAAATACATATTTGTCCAAACGCGATTTTGATCTTAGGAAATGTATCAAAAGTTGTTAAGCTTTCAAGTGTGGTTTGTGTGTTTAAGCCGTAAGACCAGGGGTTCCCAACCTGGGGTACATGTACCCCTGGGGGTACATTTGCCTATGTGAAGGGGTACATTTAAGGTTAGAAATACAAGGGAAAAATATATTTATTTCCAAATATTTCAACATATTGAAGTTCTAGTGGATTTTGATATTTTACGCAGCTTTTTTGCCATCAGAAATTTTAGGGGTACATGCTCATCTGTCGAAAGCTGAAGGGTTACATGGTCAGAGATAGGTTGGGAACCTCTGCGTTAGACCAATCAGACGGTGAAAAAGCTCTACAAGCATCTGCCTTCGGTTGTGTTTTGTTAAAACACTTCTGTTTGACGACTTTCTGTGTTTGCAGCGACTAAGTTTGGACACGGTGTTTATTTCGCCCACCGCTCGTCTTTATCTGAAAGTTACTCAAAGGCGGATGCATCTGGAGTGAAAGTGATGTTCTTGGCTCATGTTCTTACCGGGGATTTCTGCCTCGGCAACAATAGCCTTAAAGTCCCGCCCGTGAACGAGAGCTCCGACGAAGGTTATTTATTCGATAGTGTCGTCAACAACGAGTCCGATCCCACAATATTTGTCGTTTTCAAAGATACGAGCGTTTACCCCTCGTATCTGATATCATTTAAATAGACTTCAGAGTTTGTGAAGCTGTCACATTTATTTCTTCTGCTCGCTACCTACGTTTACTTTTATCTTCATCAGTGTTCGTCTTACCCTGTGTTTCTCGAAGGTGTTTGGATGATTTCCACCTTGCTTATTTTGACCTTTCATGTATCGTGGTCCTTTCACTTTGCAGTTCAAGCGAAACAAGTGAAATTCCTGGAAAAAATACTCTTTCACACACACTCTTTGAATAGTCCACGCATACGAAATTGTTCTCATGTCAACTCTGAATGTATCATTTAAATACCATTTGAGCGTTTCCTGTTTGAGAGTTGTCCGTTCTACAGATACATTAGCACTGAAGAGGTGTGCTCTGCATTTTTGGGCTCAAAAAAGGCCTCTTTAGTCACATAGGCATATAAAACACAGATTATTTTAGAAGCAGTTTCTTGCATACTTGTTTCCTTTGTTTTTTTTTTAAACTTCTTCATTCCAAACTGAAGTAGTGATAAACGACGTGATGCGATTTTTCGCGCGATGCACTTTTTGAGTCAAAGTGAAATGTGTTTTCTTTCAATTCTTTTATATTTCGTGTTGAAAACAGACAAACACGCATATACACATGTGGAAGATTTTGTACCTGTTATTATGACTTTTGATCTGCTGTCTGAAAGTGCGTTACAATGTTTTTTTTGATAATGCGCGCTTCGAACAACAAGCTAATTGTCATTTTGTTCGAAAAGAAATTAGAAAATGAATTTGTGATCTTCATCCTAAAAAGAAACTTGTCAAGTAGGACAATGGCAAACGGCGTGAGGGAGATGTTCAGCGCAAACACTGGATGGGATGGAATGGAATTCATTCCGTTCTGGAATATTCAAAATATTTCTAACAATTTTACGTTTTCATCAGGGTTTTTTTAAGGCGTTTTAGGGACCCGAATCGGGTCCCTAGAATTTTCAATCGGGTCCCTAGAATCACAGAAAATTATCACCGGGTCCCTAAAATCAGAGAAAATCGGGTCCCTAGAATCAGAGAAATCGTGTCCCTACAGATCCATATCGGGTACCTAACATTTTCCCTAAAAAAACTGTTTCATGATCATCTTGTGAAGCGTGTACTTCCAAAACATTGCAGACTTGTTCAAAGCTATTCTGTCTAGGCATTCATTGATCCCACTACGATTTATTTTGATCCGTCGAAAGGAAACAAGGTGAGCTTGTTTTGATCCGACAAATGTACTTGTTTGGTCGCAACCCATATAGCATGTGTTGGAGAAAAGCGCTACTCGGGAAACGGAAAACTGTCTTGTCCATACATTGCGAAAGTCGACGTATTCCAGAATGCCACATCCCAAATAAAATTCCTACCCGTTCAAGTTGGTTTCACGCAATACCGTGTTGGACCTCATGCATTTTTTTTGCTTTTCAGAAGGACCATTATACCTTGCTCATTGATTGTATTTGGCGTTGCTGTTAGTTCGAAACTAGACCTTTGAAAGAAACTTGCGCAAGACATGTCTGTGACGTACTGAATTCATGAGTTTTTCGAAGCTGGTCGGGCGGGGCGTTTTGAAAAAAACGTGCTTTTGGGCACTTAAGTGAAAAAGCGATGAAAGCACGATTTTTCATTTAGAGACGAGATCTGAGATCTAGGGAATAAGACTGATGCAGAAATATGGATGGAAAGCTGTTTGGGTTATTGCGAAACACGGAAGCCAATCAAGAATCTTTGAGAAGCAAAGTTTAATTCACACTGTATATTGAAATGTGCTTCGCGGCTAATTGTTATGCTCATGTGTAACATACAATATTGCTTATAGAGTACTGCATTACATGTCCAAGAATATATTAGCCAGCACTTGTTGAGTAGCGCTTGTAGACCCCAGACAAGCGTTTCAACGAGTTCATCCAGCATTGCTTACACATGTGCGTCATGCACGACGCGCTTGCCATGTGTCGAAAAGTATGCATGCGGTTTTTCATCTATTGAAAAGTACTTGTTCCATGTTTATTGATTTATGTGGAAATTGTTTGATTTGAATCTTAGCCCGAGGCGCGTAGTTAAGAAAAACAAAATATTTTGTTTAAATGATTGCAAGAAACTGTTAAGAATTGCTGCAGTTTTTGGTATCGACTGTTTCATCAGCATGCTTGCAAAAATAGAACAGGGCAATCGTTGAATCTTTCTCATACCAAGGTGATGAATGAAAAATTTTTATATGTCTTCACTTTATATACAATATGTTCATGTAAGAAGTTCAGGTTGCCCTCCAGAACCTTAAAAAAAAGCAAGAAAAACAGTAGTTTTTCTCAATGAACCATTTTTCGAATGAAGCAAATTGTATAATCGTTTGAAGTGACACTGGCTACCGAAAGTAATTTTTTCCCAGCAAAGAATCAGACACTAAGATCTTACAGAGTACACATTTCGCCTACTCCGTAGGCATCATCAGCTCTTATTCAAACAGAAACAAATCTAACTGACGCTATTTTCATTGAGCAAGGCAGACCCATTTAAGCTTGAAACAACACGCCCGGCAGAATGCGTAAGCAAGACTGCATTCGTAGCGTTGGCAACGCTAGCGTTGGCAATGCAGTTGTTGCAAGCTTAAATGGGTCAGCCAACTTAATAATAATAACGTCAGTTAGAGTTGAAGTGAACGCAATTGTTTGAGAAAGACTTATTTTCCAGTTATTAATTGTCGCAGCTTGTGTTGTAATTTCTTCACTTTAGTCATGAGTTTATTTGCTTTCTCTGCGTTTCTTTCAGCCTCTCAACGTGTCACCTGTTAGCGTTACTTGCAGATTTAAGGAATGACGATGCGTAGTGTTGCATGAAATCGATTTCCTACGATAGATTCCTTGCTTATCTCACATGTGGAGAGTAGTTACTTAATTTTAGTTTCGTATGCTTGTCATTTTTCTGTAATATTGTTTTTAGTGCCCCCTTTTTCCTTATATCTTTTTACCTCTCCAGTTACACACCCACTGAACACAGACATGCTTTTCCCCCTCTGTTTATTGTTGTTTTGTTTACTTATGTGTCATTGATTCGATGCAGTTTGTTACTTTTACTACATGTCAAACGTCTTCAGTTAAAAGTCAGGGATCGATATAGAATCAAAAATAAAGACGGCTGAGCAAAATTTGATTTTAATACCTAAAACGAAAACAATTGTTTCTGTTTGTACGACTAACGTCAGATCGTAAGTGTGCCTATTCATCTCCAGGAACCATTTGCTTCAGCATGTCTTATTCTCGACATCCTTTTTGTAATCGTCATGGAAAACGTTTTATTCGCATGCTCATTTCTTCAATCAGTTAAATGCTAAACCTGCGCTACAAAACCAGCTTTCCTAAGAGTCCCAACCGGAGTAGACAGTTACGTGCTAACAATGCCTGACAGTCAGGCGCGGATTTACCATTAGGCTAAAAAGGCTTCCAGCCTAGGGCTCCCGATTCGGGGGGCCCCAAAATTTTGGGAGTGAGGATAATTTCCAGCATTTCTGTGAGCAGTTATATTTGTATTTGGGTTTTGGTTCAACGCACGTGTTTTACTATGCCACTAACAAACGATGTCTATAGAAGAATGAGCGCGAAAATTGAAGTGAATGACGATAGGCATTGTCTTTTTATGGCGTTGAGAATTGGTTATTATTACGTATTATGTGTGAAACAAATCGCCTGATTCCATTTTTCAGATTACACCAGGCCAATGAGGTATTCAATAAACACGTAATGTGAGCGTGGTCAGATAACTTCGCTTCTACCTTTATAACTCCACCTCTGCCTTGCGTTAGTTTCATTTGTGACTGTTTTCGTTCCTGACATCGAGGGAGTTCAGAATAAAGTAATATGTTTTTGAATCAGAACAACTTGTTCAGTGAATGTAGCGAGCAGGTGTAGTGCTAATTTGTATGACACCAATCGTCACAAACCAGAGGCTGATCCTGGGGGATGGGCGATTGGGGTGATCGCTCCTAAAACCTGCGAAAGTAACTTTATTCACCATTATTGTGTACGATTCGGAAAACAACATTTGCGACGTAAGGCCATGTTGTCGTCCATTGTTTTGTCACCGCAGTGCTGTGAAGTATACTTGATCTCTCTTACAGTAGCGAAACCGTTTTATGAGGCTTGACAACCAAATATTACTGGATTCGCCTCCTCTAATAATATTGACTGGATCCGCTCCTGTCGCAAACCTTCCAGAAGGCCCCCCAATTTAAAATAGCCTAGGGCAGCGCTTTTCAAACTTTTTTATGTTAGGGCACGCTAATACATTCTGAATTTGACTGCGGCACACATACTTTATGAAATCGAAAACCTACTTTTCACAAACCTTGCGAAAAACTACTTTTCACAAGATTTGCAGCATAAGGTTTTGTCAAAACATAAAACTCGCGGCACACAGTTTGGGAAATAATGGCCTAGGGCCCCGAAAATGAAAATTCGCCTCTGCTGACAGTGCGTTACGCCTCTGTGCTGCAAGATTATGCTAATTTTACGACGTCACAAAACCTTGATTGCAAAATGTTTGCGATGAAATAGTAATGGTCTGTATGTCTATTATATATTGCTTGTATTTGAAATTTTAAGGACGCAAGTCACAAGTAAGGACATTTCTTAGAAATAAGGACAGTAATATTTTGTAAGACGTCGCACTGCAAAAAAAGGGAAACCTCAGAAATAAGGACCGTATCGTAGCCCTGATTAAAAGTTGATTTGTGCTAGCGACAGGTCTGGCTGAGCAATTGACCCACATGGTTTTGAGCCAACCTTCTGTGATTCAAATATATTAGAACACAGCAATTTGCTAAACCTTGAAGTTTTGTATTCCCATCAGCATGCAATCAATTTATGTTCTTTGATGTTGTTTTTTTTCCTCTTGTTGCGTTTGTGTTATTTCGTGATTCGAGTCGCAACAATGCATGAATGAACCAAAACCATAGCGGATGGTTTTTCCAAAGAATGAGAGTGAATTGTCGCTATGATTTGTTCTGTTTTCCCGTTTTGTGCCCAACCGAATTTGTACAAACGGAACATTCTTGGACGAGTTCATGCTAGCTTTTGGCTAGGGTTGAAACCAGGGCTGTAGAGCCGGAGCCTAAGCAATTTTGGATGGCTGGAGCCGGAGCCTAAGATTTCGTAGATGCCGGAGCCGGACCTGAGATTTGGGTTTAGGTTCAAGTTAGTTATACAAATAACGCATTGTTTTTTCTGTTTTTCGGACCAAATTGTGTTGGAGCTTTAGCCAAAAATCTTAAGATGTTGGAGCCGGAGCCCAAAAACTTAGATTTGCGGAGCCGGAGCCTGAATATTGATTACCGCGGCTCCACAGCCCTGGTTCAAACATGCTTGGCAGTCGCGTTGAAACTACTAGTGTAATTATGAAGTGTAAGACTTCAGCAAGAAAATGAGGTTATGCGATCGCGGGGATTTAATTATGTGACGGTCAGCAGCCCATTTACACCACTCAAATGTTGCAATATCATCCCTTTCCTGTAAACCAGGGGTGTGGAACCTATTTACTATGCGGGGCCGCATAAATTGTCGCTGGCGGGCCGCAAATAAAACCTGATTTTATCATACAATTCTTCCTTCATCTTACAATGAGGAACGGAGGCTTCTTAAGACATCCTGCCTCAAGTGCCTGCTCATCATGGAGCTTCGTTTTGACGCGATTTTGTACTCTACTGTAAATTGGGTAACGAAAATACTGATGCGGGCCGCAGGTTTCCCACCCCTGTTGTGAACTTTACCCTTTCAGTCCCGCGTGCGCCACTTTTTTGCTATTTTGAAAAGTTTGCAACTCAATAAATCGCCAGGCGATTGAGCTAGAGAACTGTTCATTGTTCAAGCCCTCTACGGATAAAAATTTTTTTATTCGTTTTGGATTTGGGGATTTCAGGAGATGACGTCACAAGTGTGAGTGTTTTTGCATTTTTTTGGCCAAATTTACCTGGCCCTGGGTGCCAACCCAATCAGCCATTATTTTGGCTCAAGGTTTGTTCGGAAATTAGGCCAAAATCCGCGTCTTTAGAGCCCTTGAATGGCTTTCTAGCATATCTGTAGCCAAAATTATTGATAAAAAAACAAAAATTGGTGAAAATTTCTACACCCGCAAACCCTAACCTGGGGTGGATTGCATCACTTTTCTGAATGGCCATCACTCGCCAGCAGATAGAGCTAGAGAGCTGTTCAAACCCTCTCTAAATGGGGAAAGACTTGTAGTTTAGACTGAAAAACATATTTTCAGTGTGCGTTTTCGGCCTTTTTGGCCATGTTTGCATAACCACAGGATGTTTTGACAGGTCTGTCAAAACAATATATGACATCAAGGTCCCGTGGGAGTTCAAAAGTCGAGCCGATTTCGTGGCGCGAAACTTCACTGGATTTAAATTGATTCCAGGCTATAGTACGAGTCTTCAGATGGTTTGATTGACATTGTGGCGTTTCTGATTGAAAAGTTATGGCAAAAATTATAGAATATCAATTAGGGAAATCCCCTAGGGAATTCCTGAAATATTTGGAATTTTTTGGCATAACTTTTGAACCAGAAACGCTAGAAGCTCGATCAAGGGCTCTAAAGACTCGTATTTTAGCCTAGAATCCAATAAAACTTTTAACCACAATATTGGCTCGTTGGATCGACGATGACGTCATAAAAATATCTGCAAAACATACCCCACTCATGATGTCATCAACGAAAAACCCCAAGTCCAAATCTTAAAATATTGTTTTCATTCTAAGATACAAGTCTTCACGAGTCTTTACAGGGTTTGAATAGCTCAATCTGCTGCCGAGTTATGGCTGGCCAAAGTTTGTCCTGAAATGGCAAATTATACCTTTCGTGAAACTTTTTGATTTTTGTCAAAAACAGGGTGTTTGAGCCATAATTCTGGCTCCAGATGGACTAGAAAGTCATTCAAGGGCTCTAAAGACGTGGATTTTGGCCTAGTTTCCGAAAAAAACTTAAGCCAAAAATATGGCTCCTTGGGTTGGCTTTCACGGCCAGATAAATTCGCCGAAAATACAAAAACATGCCGTTATTGTGACATCACCTTCAGAAAACCCAAAACGAAAGAAATTTTTTTAACCTGC
>Ga0210059_1012308_pt1 | contig 12949 bp, 12 predicted proteins | sample Ectturendosymbi2_FD_188042 | JGI IMG/M metagenome (GOLD analysis project Ga0210059, IMG submission 188042) | Ecteinascidia turbinata endosymbiont from Florida, USA - Sample 2 (SPAdes) (version 2) | ecosystem: Host-associated > Tunicates > Ascidians > Unclassified | place: Key West, Florida...
AAAGCAAGATACTTACACATTATAATTGCTGTTGGGGGCCCCTTTGAAAGCACAGTACTTGCACATTACAGTTGTTGTTGTTGGTCCCTTTGAAAGCAAGGTACTCACACATTACAATTGCTGTTGGGAGCCTCTTTGAAAGCAAATAATTTTAAATTACAGTCGTTGTGGGGGCCCCACTGAAAGCAAGGTACTTACACATTACAGTTGCTTTTATGGCCCCTTTGAAAGCAGAGTACTTACACACTAGTTTATTTTAGGGGCCCCTTCAATGAAGTTTAAAAGCGAAGTACTTACACATTTCAGTGGCAGTTGGGATCCCCTTTGAAAGTATATTACCTTCAAATTGCAGTTGCTGTTGGGGGCCCTTTTGAAAGCAAAGTATCTGGACATTACAGTTTCTGTAGGGGGGCCCTTGAAAGTAGAGTACTTACTTGTGATTTGCTTTGGGATGAGTGGATGATAAATTTTTCACCAAAAGTAAGGAAAATGTATGCGCGTAACACCTCAAGGGGGGGCCCCAAAATAGGGGGCCCGAGGCAAGTGCCTCGCTCGCCTCCCCTTAAACACACCACTGGTTGCAGGTTGCGACGAAATTTGAACTGAAATGCTCAAGCCTTGATTAGATAAGACGTTTCTTGATTTTTACTCGTGTGTTTCAAGTGATGTGGTTTCCACGAAGGGCACCGAAAAATTGGCAAACTGGGTTGGTCATCCCCACACAAAAGAAGGAAGACAATGTATGTCATGTGCCTTGAAAAAGATGCCACGAGATAATTGAACCAAATCTGGAGGAACCCAGTGCGATTTTCGTTCTGGCCGTAGCACCACAGACAAAATATTCACTCTCCATAAAATTTTGGACAAATCTTTAGTATGCAAAAGATGTTCATGCATGTCTTGTCGACCTTGAGTAAGCATGTATGACCGATTGTCTCGGGTAAAGCTTTTAGGAGTGTTGCGGTATTTCGAATTGGTACTGTTCGCATCCTCTGAACATGTCTCCAACATACACTTAATCGGTTTTCGTTGTAATGAACATCAGCACTGAAAAGACCGAGGCGTGATGTCTCTCCAGAAAAACAAAACCAGTGCTCATACAAAGGAGGGAAACGCCCTGCAGCATGCCGATAGGTTCAAGGACCTTGGGATGGTATTCACGAGTGACGTAACGCGGAACAAGGAGATTGATGCAGATTGATACACGGATTGGTAAAGCAAACTCAGTTCTGCGTGAGTTTAATCGTTCTGTAGTCACAAAATTGGAGCCTTCAAAATCGCAAAGCTGTAAGCCGTAAGCAGGTCTTTGTTCCGATCCTCACCTATAGTCACGAATCTTGCGTAATGATTGAAAAAGTGATAAGTCAAGTGCAGGAGGCAGAGATGTTTTTTTGCGAAGGGCACACTCCGCGTCAAAGTTTCCAGCTGTGAAATTCGTAAAGCCTTGAATGTCGAGACACTTCTCCAAATCAAGAGATCTCAGCTAGGATGGTTCGACCACATGAACAGAATGCCCCAGGAGAGATTGGCGAGGCAGGTCATATTGGAAACACCCAAAGGAAAGCGACCCAGTGGTCGACCAAGGACCAGATAACGTAATTTCATTTCCGACCTCGCTTGGTTCCGTTTTGCTGTGGAGCAAGCAAAACAGACGTTGCTGAAAATAGTGAGGTATTTCGAGTCTTCTGATAAAGCAGCTATTCCTGCAAACCCTCTGAGAGGAAAAGTGCGTATGGAAATGTCATGAGATTTTTATTCTTGCATTACATATACTGTCGTTCAAAATGAAGCCTTTCAACTTCAGAAAATTGTTTGTTTTGAAGTTTTTGAACCTGATTCAGAGCGTAATTTCCAAACAGAACCCAGTGCATACCATTGCCTACAGTCTCCACGGTTCGATAGCATATAACTGACAGAGATAGGAGCTGTTGTGTAAGCGCAAGAAATTGGGAAGAGATTGAATTGTTTCGTAACCACATGATGATTCACAGCCAAACAAGAAATATTCAAAACATGTAAAACGGTTTAAGAAATGGCCATATTTTTAGCGGTGGCACAGCGAAAGATCTTGCGATCACCTTGACTGACTGCACCATTTCAATACTCAGTAGCATCTTCTAATTGTGGACACCATGTGTAAAGTGTCTTTACAACAACAATCACGTTTTATGTGAATAATCATTGTAATTTCAAGTGCTGATAGAGCACTTTGGTCTCCCAGTCATCTATTTGAAAACACGTTGATGTTGAGCCATATAGCCTACATTAGTAGTCTTCTAACAGTAATATTCGTAATAAATCCACTATTGCGTCACAGTAGCAAATCTCCTAGAAACAGCTAGACTACAAGTTATATCAGTTTCAGTCATTTGCTGTCCAATCGACTGAGGTGAATGCATATAAAAATGATTTCAATGAAATATTACAAACTGATTCCTACCGCGGCTGTTTGCATTCTCTGGATGGAGCACATCTTTAGAGAAGCAACGCCGGATCAATTGTTGATTGCTGTGCGCTCTGTTGCTATCAATGGGGGCTCAACTGCGAATTTTTCGCACACAACCGAAGAATGACAAATTGGCGAAAACGCAACGAGTCGGACGGATTTGGACTGGTTGATCAGTGTCGTGCCCTTCTCCATCTGCTGCTGTCTCAACATTGTGAGAATATTGGTTGCAAAGAGGAACGCTCACAATCCGGTGAGTGAACAAAATAATATTCATTTTTTGAATTTCTGCTGGTAATAACTCGGTCATTCATACATGATGTGTCCACGACAAGTAGATCATGGTTATGCTGTACATGCTTAACTAAAGACTACCTGTGTAAGTTGTGCATGCTTGGGCTGGCTGTCTCGTTACTAGCACCCTTTGCTAGTTAAGACAATCATGTGGGTACATTTGACCCATCATTGTAGCAGAGCTGTTTACTTCAATGAAAAGTCTGCTGTTTTTTTTCTAAAAATTTTCCGATAAACGCATTGGTTTTCATGATGAAACTGAAAAGCTACAAAATTACTAGAACTTCAGATAAATCATGAGGCATTTACCTTCGACTGTGACAACAAGATTATGGGAAAGCGTTAGGGTAGGAAGTTCAAGAGCGTTGCTTTGATGAAGTTCCAAATTGCCTTGGTTTGACGCCTGTCGCAGTTTTCAATGTTACTCGACTGAATTACTATTATACTTGTTCAAAATATCTGGACAATTTTTTACTACTAAGTCAAGTCTGACTCGTTGAAAATCGTAGGGCAAGCATAAAGTTTATCCACATATATTTTCCCAAAGTTTTGAGGAATTCTATCCAGAAACCTATCGTTTTGAATTAAATATATCATTTGGCTAGTTGCTGTATTTTCATTATTTCAATTAGTAGCTAAATAAGATTTCGAATGATTCAATTTCATAGAAACTTAATAACCAGTGCTTTGATTTTGTTTTTATCAACGGTTTGAGGCGGTACCACACCCGGATCCTGCTTCTCGTACAGTTTTGCTTTCGACTGCAAATCTGTGTGGCCTCAATCTCGCATTTGATGCTTTGGAACAATTAGCACAATAAACCGTGGAAACCAAGAGAAATGCCCCGAGTCAAGAAAAATAGACAAAAGTTGAAACTCAATTAAATTCGTAAAAATCAGATAGGGTTTTATTTCCAAGAAATATTGTCACATACTACGTAAATAACAATCGTGTTGATTTACTTTTGTAATTTAAAACTCTATTTTCCTTTTTACATTTGGTGAAAACTATTTCCTTGCTTTTGGTAACTACAAATATTTGATTCATTTGGATCAAAGGCAAAGACCAAAATTTAATATTTGATGCGTGAAACAAAAACTATTTTTATCTGTTTCGATGTTGCCTAACTTCATCACTGTCGAGTACAGACCAACAGAGACGTATTTGTTATATTAGTCTTTTGCATTTCTGGAAAGCTGTGTTTAGCTGTTCACATGGAGAACACTATTGTCAAAGCAATCAAATATAATGTCGTGCTTCAAAGTTTTCTTTTCACTTACAATTTTTACAAAATACATAGTCAACTGTGTTAAAATACTGCTGATCTGAAAAGTTATTTTCCTTAAATGTCTAAATTTAAACTGCCTTCCTTACTTTAGGGGCATCGACAACAGCAGCAAAAGCTCCAGGCACACATCAGAGCTGCATCGATGATGCTGAAAGACATCGTTGATAAGGTTGAAGAGCGGGTCTTCAGCTGCTCATTCTCAAGTATAAACCCGGTCGATATTGAAAAGAATGACGGAAATGAAAAGTCTGTCGATACAATTGGTGACTTCTCAATGGCAAGCAATGCCGCTGGTCATCGGGCAATGAAGACAGACGAACTTCTTGCAGCCAGTTTGAATGATAACAACCAGTTGGAACTGGTTCGTCTTGAGCTTGAGACCATCGTTCAAAACAATGGACTGCAAAGTGATGGTTGCACTGAGTCACCATCTGATGGCTGCTGGTCACCTTCCAAACTGCGTAGCACTGCCTCAACCGCCAGAGAAAAATGCGACACCACTTTATATCCAATCTGCTGTGAGATTGATGCAAAGCTGGTGAAAACAGCATCAGATCCAGCAACAAAAGTGCAACAACTTGTGAATGTTGTTGAAGAATTTACCGCTGAAATGGACGCAGCACTCCCACATCTGATTGAAAATGCTCAAGCAGAGGTAAGACAAATGCAATACATTTTGCCCATATTGCGTTTTGTCCATATTTATTTAGTCAGCAGGTGCAATGCAGAAAGTATAGGTGATGAAGTTGAAAACCGTTGGTTCAAACAACAGTTTTGGAAAATGTTAAGAGTTCATTTTTCATTAGCTCAATGTTATGAACTTGTTTAGCCTTTACGGATAGTTTTAAACCAATTCACTTAGCAACTAGTTATGATATTTTCTGGAATCCATATAAAGCACATCAACTTGAACCATGCGACTGCATACTGATGAACTCAACATATTTTGCTTCACACAAGAGTTACTGTGTAATCACCTTCAAACGTTTGACATGCGAGTTGACTCACACTACAAGTGTAACTGAGTTAACAAAGCGTCAAAACAGTTTTGTTTTTGTCACAGATGACGTCGGAACTGCAACATATACAAAAAGATTTTCATCTTCCCGATGAAAAGTACAACTTTTCCATTAAAGAAATCTATGATTGTCCTGAGTTGCAACGTAGACACGCCCTTTCCACCAAGATCTCATCGCAGATCAACCAAATGGAGGAGCAGATCCGGGAAACGAAAAAATCTTGCAAAAGACTGATGCGCCATGAACCAAGGCCAGTACCGGTAAGAAACTCTACTAAGCTGCAAAACATTACACAGGAGGCCGGTTCAAGGCTTTACATATCCGCATAAATCCAAATGATATTGCAAACAAATTCTGAGCAATCATGATTGCATTTGGAAAATCACAGTATGGCTTGCAACGATAACAACTCAAAACTTTTCTTGTGTTGGGAGAATTGTTTTGATTTTTTGACAAACGTCTGTATTAATGTTCAGGATTCATATTGAGGAAACAGAAAAACGTAATTAAAAAATGGATCAATTTTTCATTAATATTGCTTTCTGTACAGTTCGTCCGCTCATCAAGACTAAGGTATTTACGGGAACATTAGTGCTGTATATTTCCTGTGAACACAATATGTCTGAAAAAGTCAACGATACATGAAGTTTTCATTGCGATACTTGGGCGCAATTTGTTGATAAAGCATTGCCAGAGACATTTTATAGTTTGTCTGCGCATCACCCACGGTTTTGTTTCCCTGATAACAACTGACCAATGGAGATGCTCATGTTGTTTTCAACACATTTGCGCTGGAAAAACGGCTGATAAGATCCAAAACACGTTTCAATCTTTGCAATTTTCCAAAACATGTCATGGAATGCAAGTACTGTACTTTAAACGAATAAATATTTTTGAAAAGTTTGCTGTGCAATTTAAAACACATCATCGCCAGACTGAAGTCGGCGATGGAAATGCGATTGAACTGTGCCATGCAGAAGACAAGGAGACATATGCCTAAACCAGAGCCAGGACAAGCTCTATGTTTTGAATGTGCGAGCGGAGGACATGAGTTGTACGAGATAGAAGGTTTGCAGCAATAGATTAGCAAGTCGCATTGCAAGTTTTTGAACAAACTTGACGGTTTTAACGAATCTTGCCCACTTGTGGTGCTCGTGAATTGCTGTGCGACAGCTTGGTGGACAAGCGTGCTTCGAACAGCGAGAAAGCGGATAAATTGAAGGAATTGCTTCACCGCGTTTTGAAAGAGTTTTACTGAAAACGATGTCTTCAGCGCGGACAATTGATAAGTCAGGCATACCGCACTGTGTATGGTAAATGCTGTATCTAAATTGTTCATACTGAGTTATTTTTGTTTGCATGCATTTTTTGTTTGGTGCTTTCTATTTGTGTTGAATAAAATTATTTTTATTTGATGAGGCGATGGTCTGATTTTCAGTGAGTATTTATTGTTATTAGAAAAAGGCAGAATTCTTTATTACGGTCTGTTTTCAAGGTAACCAACTAGTGCAGATCCACTGCTTACCAACGATTCAAAAAATGTTGCTCAATCAAACCTCCAATGAGGCATGTGAAGGATTGCAAAAACGTATAATGAACAGCTGAGCATGTCTTCCTTGTTGTATAGTTTTTTTTTTCTGAGAAAGGTTCGAAAATACTTACAACAAACCATAGTTGCTTATGTACATGAACTTTGAAGGCAAGATTCGGACTTTGCAAATTGAAATACCGTGCAGGTATTTTTCAGATCCATGTTGGTTTCCACGTACAGTGTATGTACCAACCTGGAAATAAAGATTTTGTGCAATACGAAAAATCTCTAGCATGTTTTTGTAGATGACTTCGGTTAGATACCAACAGACAGGAGTAGGAGCAATACGAAAAAGCGTCTCGACGTTCATATTTCAAAACAAAATCTAAAATTCTCTTCATCTTGAAAATCAAGGACCCGTATATTACTTTCATTTCTTTCGTCGGTCTCAGTTTGGTAAGGCAATGGTTAAAGTTAGAGTTGGTAAAATTTTTTGGAATCCGAACATTACCTTTGATCAGTTATTTTGAGATTGTGTGACCTTATTCGAAGAAGTCATTTGATATGCGGTTTTTGCTTTGTCAAAGTACAATTTCATTTGTTTAAAGAACTTGCAAAACATCTCGCCAGCTTAGTAATTAAACCAGGAAATTTAAAAACTCTTCCAACTTCACCATAACATGATTAAAATGATGAATGAATTTATTGAGTAATATTGGATTTTACCTCAATTGTGATGAACTTTTAAAAGCAACGATTAGGCGATCGCACAATTCTCAATAAGCACTATCATCTGAAAAAGCATAAAAATATCCACTAGCAGTGTTTCAACATAAGATTAAACGTTGCAATATTTTCTTATTGTTCAATGCATGTTTCTAAAAATGTTCTATTATCAGGAAATCTCCATCCTAAATTCATGTACAAATTTGATTTATTACAAACTCGACATTATGACATTTCATGATTTACAAATTTCACTAAGCAGAACTCAGAAAATGATGTGCTAGCAAACCACAGGTACAAACGAGATGTCTCAGTCCTGTTTGAGTTCCAGGCATGTGAATAGAACGCCTCGTGAAAATGTTGGCTGAGGCAAGTTCTGCTGGCTATACCCAATTGCAAAACAACCCACAGTCTGGAAGAAAGTAATTTAACATCTCTTCCCCGCTAAATTACAGTCCCGTCTTTGTGTGAAGACTGCAGAAATGTAAGGCTACGCAATAGCCGTGAAATATTTCGAGTCTAATGAACTGGGGTTGCTCATTTAACGTGCTCAGAACCTCGACAACTGCCTTGGTATACGTTCCCGCAGAATATGGCTCCCATGCTTGGTGCCAAAGTGCACACACACGCATATTGGATTCCCAGCTGAATGAAGCAATGCGTATAATCTCAGGTTGCACAAGATCTACCCCTATAGACCTCATTCCTTTCAGGTTTGTTGCCCCCCCACTACTCGAAGAGATATGACATGTCTACAGCTACATCTCAAGCACAAACTCAATGAGCCCTGCAGACTCCGCTCGAGACGCCCCTCAAGATCGTTCATGGAGAACCTTACAAACCACGACTACTTCCCCATCAGTTCAATGCAGACTGTTTGAAGTCATATATCTCCAGTTTTGCTAACTCCACCATGACGGAAAACGGGCCGCGCAAAGCACGGGTCCGCAACTGAACTGACTGCGCACTGGACACGGCCATTTTAACGCGAACGTTTGTAGAATGGGATTGGCTGATGACAAAAACTGTGTGTGCGTAGACATCCAATCCGTCAGTGACATCCTCGATCACTGTACGGTGCTGGCCCCACCGGGAAGCATCACCTACACCACCAACGAAGATATCATTGGCTACCTTTGCAATTCTTCATTTTAGAAACCGCATACCCCCGGTAAGCTGCGTGTATACGAAAGAAGGTGCGCTGCCGCCCAGACTCTCCCGAAAGGTTTAAAAACGAACCGTCTTCGATGATTTTGTGGAATGATAAAATTTTGCTCCGATGTTTTGCTACACAAAAATCTTCTGTCAAATGTTGTTCGAGGATGGATATCTAACAAAACAAGGTAAAGTTTTATAAACTCTCTAAGCACGATCATGAGGAGCGAGTGAATTTACCATGTAAGAGGCTGCACAAATATTGAAATAATTTTGTGGACAAGCATTGGTCCAATTAATGACATACAGCCTTCTAGTATAGTCAGTGAAATTATAATTTCCTTACATTTACTCTACTTAAAAGTACTTGCATAAAAGTAGTCAGCACATACTTTTTACAGATGGTTGCATTTGGTAAATTCTGGAATGTTTACGATGAGAAAATTCTGAGATCGATGCTTGCTGAGATTTTTTGTCGAACAACTCAATGTCAAAACGCATGTTTGCAGTACCGGCATAATTGTTTTGAACCAAGCCAGCTGTGAATTTCTTCAGCAAATTAATCATTTTGGCAATCAAGAACTTTGCAAATATATTTGCGAAATAAAGCTACATCTTGAAACTACGTCAAACTGTGGATGAGTTGATTTTATACAAACAAAAGAAGCTGTGACAGAAACTTATGCCCAGGTAGATTTGTTATACATCCTTATTCTCACATAACATACAATGTCAGAAAACCTTCAGAACTGAATTGTTGTACATTTTGCGCTTCTCCATAAAATGTTTACCAGAGGATAAATGTTCTAACTTCTAAGTAGATTCATCAACATTGCTTATGCTTTATAAGAACAACGTTATCTTCCCTAAAATCAAGAGGTTTTTAAGCACTTTTTTAGTTCTTACCATTGTTGTTCACGAAACTTTCTTTGCTTACCCTCTTTGAATGTACTTTTTCAACATACCCACGTCAGTTTTCTTCATATTGGAAAAAGAACAATCAGTGCTACCTGCAAAATATAAGTAAAAGTTTGAATTTCACAATGAAAATCTTTCCAATGTTTACCGCATCGTTTTGCTATCGCGCTCACAATTAAGCCAGATTAAACTGAAAAAAACTACGCTTCCAAAGACCTGGTATCCTTTAACGCTTTTCTTAACAATTGCAAGACGATAGACTGCACATTAATACTTGCCTTGCTCACATTGCATAGATATGACTTGCAAAATATTTAACACTTTGCTCTTTCCATGTACATGAACAAGAGTAGCGTCACCCACTTCAATTAAATATATGACCTATAAAAATCAATGTAAAAAAGTCGAAAAGCTTTTGTTGCAGACACTGTCTATTTTAATTTTTTGATATGCTGTTTAGCATTTCAGGCATATTTTCGACTGTGTAGAGAGTGAGCATTTGCCTGACCTGTTGGCTGTCTTTTACAGCAAGCATATTGTAGTTTTGGACCATAGCCAAAATTTAGACTTAGAGCGCCCTGATGTGAAGGCGAAGACATATCAGGTAAAATCCAAAATAACTAAAAGTTAAAGGCATTTCAATTTTATCCTTGCAAAAAGGGTCCGTGAAGTATCAGTCTGCTTCCATTGAAGAAAATCCAGACGCTAAACCATGGAGATGTTGCATGTTAAGCGATAGAGTGTATTTGAAACTAAGTCCTTCGATGTGCATTAAAAAATAGTTTTTCTCTCAGTTGCAACACGTGAGTATATTTTACTCATCGTCGCTTCTCAGATAAAAGCTCACATGACAGTGGTTCCCAACCTTTTAATGTCGTGGACCCTTTTGACGATTTGGCTGAAAGTTGTGGACCCCCTTAATAAAACCAGTTAAAACCTACTCAGGGACATGTGGCTTAATCGGCAGAAAGTAGTTAACTTACTGCAATTTTGTAATTACTTAGAATGAATACAAGTAGCTGATTCTTTCAGTAGCTGCAATGTATGTGCTCTGTCCAGCAGCCATATCGAAATCTGCACAAGTTATGTATGTATCGAGTTACCGGGGTAAATGGCCAATCTTGCCCTGTTTTCTGGACGTGTAACAAAAGGATTTGTGCAATTTAAAGAATATATAACCAATTTAGGGCAGATCACGTGTGACAACTGCGCATGTGATAGCACTAGTACACCGCAACATTTTAACTTTTTTGTGAGCTAAATCATATGGACATTTTGGGTTTGAGGACCTTATGTGACTTAGAAGTGCAAAAGTATCCTTGAAAATAACATATTTTCATGTACACTATCAAATTAATTTATTCTGTTGCATGTAGAACCGCAAACTCGAGCAGAGCATGATTTTGATCTTCAACCGAGGTCTTTACTGTGAGTACGTCACATTTTTTTGGGAGAATCATTTTTGCTTTTTACAAAATAAAAGCTTGTTTTTCAGGTAAGATGAGCTTGTGAATGGCTCAGCAATTGCTAAGTTCTTGAAAAACTCGCCTGGGCTTCCTAAAGTGTTTCAGTAAAACTCGATGACGATGGAACAAAATTCTTGCTAGTTTGGCCTGTAACTCCAACAGTGTTAGTTTTCACTCACTGACCTGAGCAGGGGTTGCTACGTACGAGTGGTCTCTACTAGAAAGTTTATCAATCATTTGATTTGCAAGTCAAGTTTAATGAAGCCTTCGAGGAACCAGTCGATTGGTTCTGCTCACAGGCGTATCCTGGGGAGCCATGGCCCCAGGGGCATAACGAGGGTCAGAGGGAACAATTTCCCGGGCGCGGAATCACTATGGAGGCGCTAAATCACTGCAGAAGCGCCGAAAAGTCCTAACATTGTCACAAGTACTTTCGTCAATACAGTACATTTGCTTCCGAAAGCCCTCAGGTTCGACCACAGGGGAGCTAAACTTGCTTCTTCTCCAGAGCGCCATCTAATCTCGTTACACCTTTGCATGGCCTCCCTCCAAATTTCTAGCATACCTTTTCATTTTGTGCTTCGAGAGGTATTTATCAAGCCAAATACTGTTCGTTACTTTAAAGTCAAAATATTTGGCACCTCCAAAAACTTGGGTTGGCTACGTTGCTGGCTCTGCATTCTTCATTTGGCGATGATTCAAACTTGCAAGTATCTGCATTCGAGTAACAAGTCTCCACAAAAGCGACACAAATTAATCTATCTGCAATTTTTTTATAAGAAATCGATTTCATGTAAGTGTAACATTACACATACTCAATCCTGAAAACATGCAAGCAATGCTTACGAGTGAAAAATTTAAAGGCTGAAACAAGAGCAGAGAATGCAAACAAATTCAAGAACAAAATTAACATCAATAAATCAAACATAAGCTGCAGCCATTACAACACTGGAAAATACGTTGTTTCTGAATAACTGTTTTCACTGAAACTGGAAGACTGTCTAACGCAGGGGTTCCCAACCTGGGGTGCATGTACCACTAGGGGTACATTTAAGGTTATCAATAGAAGAGCAAAATATATTAGCATATAATTTATTTCCAAATATTTACACATATATCAGTGAATATTCTTTTCAAAAGTCATTATATGCTTATTGTGAAATATATCTATGAATAATCATGATAAAATTTATTGTCATAGGAAATCTTAGAGGTACATGTGCATCTGTCGAAATGCTGAAGGGGTACATACATATCTGTTGAAATGCTGAAGGGATACATGCTCACCTGCCGAAATGCTGAAGGGGTACATGGTAAGAAAAAGGTTGGGAACCCCTGGTCTGACGCCACTAGTCGAGCAACGCAACCAACCTACATTGACGCTCGCCGCTATGACACAATTAGCATATTGTTGTTGGCATATTTTACAACGTTGCAAGCCGCTACGTAAACACCATAGTGTGCACATGTCAGGTTTTGCTTCAACGGGAAGGTTTTGCGTTTTGTCATTATTTGTTAAATGTATTGTATTGAGTAACGTCTTCAATCCCACACGCAAGTCGCTTGAATTTAAGCATGCATCGCAGTAACATGGAAAACGCAAATACATGAAGGAAGACGAGGATACATACATGGCGGTAGTAGAGAGTATACGCTTGATGGCGCAAATACATTTACTTTGATGAAACACAAGCTTTTGAGACACACGCATGAAAAACGACATCATGCTTATTATAACGTAGTACTGCGATGACTTCCAAGTATATCGATTTATAAAATGCATGAGGGAGTGGGAGGCTGCGAAGGACCAAGGGTCATCTAGGCTGCAGACCTCCCAAGGGCGAAACTGCTTATTTTGTAAAGGGAACAGTGCTTAATAGTTAGTAAAAGTCTTTTGGTCTGGGTATAAGATGTAATATGGGTAATGCGGTTATACAGTAAATTGAAGTAAAATGTATTGCAGGCAAAGCCAAGCCACGAGAAGAAAATGGTTTAGAGTTATCAAATTAAACATTTACTGTTTTCACACATTCAAAAATATTCGTGTATGCTAGAGAGGAAATGCGTCAAAAGCTGTAGATCGCTGCAGCACTGCAATGGTGTCAC
>Ga0210059_1012309_pt1 | contig 12949 bp, 8 predicted proteins | sample Ectturendosymbi2_FD_188042 | JGI IMG/M metagenome (GOLD analysis project Ga0210059, IMG submission 188042) | Ecteinascidia turbinata endosymbiont from Florida, USA - Sample 2 (SPAdes) (version 2) | ecosystem: Host-associated > Tunicates > Ascidians > Unclassified | place: Key West, Florida...
TGTCTTCGCTCTTATTACATGAAAAATTGGACTTTGTAATATAAAGTGTTTGATTTCGTTTTCTCTGTATTTTGGCTTTGTTGACTTTAATCACTGACTTTGATAGGAGTCCTAGCCTAGGACGTACTTGTATATAATATTCCCGTTTTTTCGAGTTTGATTTTTCCCGTTTCCCGGTTTCACAAAAATCCGGGAAAACGAGAAACCCTAGTTCTTACTCTTGCAAGCGCTCCTTTATGCTTTGACGTTGCTTTAGCCTGTGCGAACCCTGGAAATGAGTCCTATAGACCAGAGGTCTTCCACCTTTTTCGTACCGCGACCCAGGCTCATAACTACCGGGGAGCATCTCCCCACAAATTTTGTTGTTACAGAAAAATTTGTTTTAAACATATAACGAAAACAAAAATCGTTCCCCCCTAAAAATTTATTTCCCTCCCCCAAACCTGAAAACCTGGCTACGGGCCTGCCAACACCAACGATGAATGGCTCCGACTTAACCCTTTTGGTATGACACAAAAAACGTTTGAGCAGGAATACAGTTTCATGATTGCCACCAGCGGGTGGCCGTCAACACTGCAGTTCTGTAAAAATTCACAAAAAATTTCTCGAAAGGACCCGGTCATATCTTGCGAGGTCGACACACAAGCGTCTAGTTGGCATACTCCCAAGACTTCTCGAAAATTTGGTCTGTGGTGCTAGGGCCAGAAGGAAAACTGCACTCCAGTTTACGTTAATTTATCTCGCGGCATCTTTTGACAAAGATTTGGCCGACCCTCTTCCAAGAGTGATAGGAAAAGAACTCTCCCGAATCTCTCCCAAGATAGCATTTTCGACATTTTTACCGCTTGACTCGCGGACTTCCGCCTCTCAGCCTATCGTACGAGCATTGAAGGATTAGCTTTGTTCTTGAAGCTTGGCCGTAGAGGCTAATTTCTTTGCTCGTGTAGCATCTTTCACCTCCTGCTTTGAACAACAGCCACGCATCTTCTATGTCCAACGTGCATTCCAGAAGCTCAAGAAACAAGAACGAGATGCTTTCCACAAAGGTCTTTCTTGCATCCTTGACCACCAAGAGCGTCCAACGTCATTCTGCAGGACTCCTTAGTTCTGCTTGTTCGTGCACACACCGATGTTTTTACCGGAGGTAACGTTCAGACAACTAGGTGGCAAGATTGATCAAAACCATCGTTCGCTGGTCGCAACGCGGCAACAAGTACCGCGTTCGGGCTGCATGCAGAAGTGGCCGTTCGAAAAAATTGAGACAGCCTCTCCTGCCAAATTTACGCAAGTGAAGGCCCAATCCTGCGTCCCCTGCGCAGTTGTATTCACCAAAAAATATAACGCTATTGTTATAATTGCAATTTCAAAGAAAATCTTTTCTCAATTAAAACCTGAAAAATATTAGGATTAAAGAATCATTCGTCGTTAATTCATTGTTCATTAAAGTTAAATAACTTAAATTTTTTTAAAACTACTTTAAATCATTGATAACATCGTCATCAAGTTCTGTCAACTTAATTTCTGTTTCACCAATTTCATTGTTTTCTTACATAGATGAAGATGAAGTTGATTATATAAAAACACGACTGAAAATTATTTTGAGACTGAACTATAGTTGTTTTATGACATCTGTATTTGGACCAATTTTTATGAAAGCAAGTAACGATTTTCATTTTGGTTGAAAAAACAATCGTCAGTTTTCCCGATTGACAACCGCAATTCTATTTACCAATGAAGGTGTTTGCAGAAAACAAACTGTTTTTTCTTTTCGGTAAAAGCTTTTTGAAAATCGCTAAGCAAAAAGAACGAAAGCCGAAAAACGAAAAAATGAATTAGTGAGTTTGATATAGGCTTTCCTGAAATTGCTAATGCACAGACAACTTCTAAATACAATATCCGATAGAGCAGGTGTCTCAAACACGCGGCCCGCCGGCCGCATGTGGCCCGCGAGGGCCTTTTGTGCGGCCCGCGATGCTTTTTGGGAATTTTCAAATAATTGACATTTACATTGTCATGTGCCTAGAAAAAAGGTGCCGTGAAATAATTGAATCAAACCTGAATGATACCCAGTGCGGTTTTCGTCCTGGCCGTAGTACTGCAGACCAAATTTAACTCTCCAGCAAATTTTTGAGAAATCTTGGAAGTATGCCAAAGAGGTCTGCACATGCTTTGTCGACCTCGAGAAAGCATACGACCGGGTTCCTCGTGAAAAGGTTTGTGGAGTGTTGCGGGAGTACGGTGTTGACACCCGCCTGTTGCTGGCCGTCACTGTATTCCTGATCAGCAGTTTGTTTCCGCATCAGGAGACTTAAATCACGAATGTTTACCGTTGTTGCTGGACTCCGAGGGTGTGTTCACAAGGGTGTGTTCTGTCACCGCTCTTTTTCATAGTCTACATTAGGCCTGCACAATTCAGAAAGTTCGAAGGGTCAAATTACATTAATTTGCCGCGGGCCGCAAATGTCTATTTTATTTCGATGTGGAGATTTCGTTGTAGTATGGAAGAAATTCTGGAACAGCAATTACCTATTCGAGGTCGAGCTTTTGCAACATTTTCTACAATTGAGAACGCTCTCGCGGGCCGCAAGAAAAGCTTTCGCAGGCCGTATGTTGTGCAGGCGGGGTCTACATGAATTGGATAGTCGGAGTCACAGCCGAGTAGATGAGGGTGTCACAGTTGGGAGCTACAGGATCAACCGTTTGCTTTTTGCAGATGATTTGGTACTGCTAGCATCTTCTCAACAGTCTTCAGCATGCACTCGATCGATTTTCAGCTGCGTGCGACCGAGCCGGAATGAAAATCAACGCTACGAATACCGAGGTATTATGGCTCTCTACAAATCCAAGGCAGTGTATGCAGCGAGTGAGCGGCAATACACTGCAGCAGGTAGAGACGTTCAAGCACCTAGGAGTGGTATTTGCGAGTGGCGGAAGGTGGAGCGAGGAGATTGATACACGGATTGGTAAAGCTAACGCAGTTTATCGCTCTGTGGTCACAAAACGGTAGCTTTCAAACACCACAAAGCTGTCAGTTCAAATCGGTCTTTGTTCCGATCCTTACCTATGGTCATGAATTTTGGGTTATGATCAGAAAAGAATATTCGCTCAGGTGCAATGTCGGTACGTTCACAACAGAAAAATATTTTCCATATTATTTAATGTCAATGCAGCGTGAAACTTCCAGGTAATAGTACGCTCAGGGATACGTGCTCACCTTCCCCATTTTTGTGGAAGCATTGACTGAACTGTCAGCTGAAACACCGTTCATTTGTATATTGCACCGCATCAGTTCTGGTACCAGGGTTAATTTTGGAAAAACAAGCGAGTGACTGAAAATTGCATTTCCAAGCATTTTCTTCAGGAAAGCTCGTAGACCGCAAGGAAAGGTACAGTATGAACCATCAATTAAAAGCAAACAACTTTGGAAAGCTTGTGATGTGGGTTACTGCCAGGTCTTGATCTTTTTTATTGGTGATGGTTAGGTTAATGATTCATAGGACATTGGTTGTAGATAGCCTATAATGGCAAGTCATTCAGCAGGAAAGTTTGCTAACGAGACGAAAGCTGAAATCAAAGTTATCAAGGACAGGGTCGCACCAGAGGTTATCGAGATTACTACGTGTTTTTGGCAAAGAGTACGATTTTTCTTTGAGATTTTCTGAAAGTGATATAATGCTGGCAATTCAGGATTCACAGGTGCAGGTTAGAGGAGGGGTATAGAAACGAAATATTTAGAAACGTATTTACTTAACGCAAGTGAAGGCACAGTTTGAATTAATTATAATCCATTTGCTCTAATTGGAGAATTGTAAGGGAATTATGCAAGCAAGAAACCTCAAAACGGATCTGTAATTTTAATACTTGAGTTAAAGAAAAGCTTACGAAATACGTTTGGTTTGACACACAATGTTGTCAAGCTGTTTTAAAAGAGTTTGAATTATCATATTATTAACCTTTTGTTGGTTGCTATGACAGCAAGTAGCAACCTCGTACCTGGTTTGGTTGAATTTTTTTAACACAAAATACATTTTCGATGAATTTATAGCAACAGAGTATCATTTCACTCTCTGAACATTTTGGTCCTCAAACTTTTAACTAAAGCATGTGGCCGTTTCGAAGCGTTGACACGGGTACAGCGTACATGTGAAGTTGCACAGGCAGATTTCCATAGCTGGCAGCTTGATACAGAATTACAGTGGAACTTGCGTACCAGCCACATTTCACTACAGCCTCCCCGTACGTAGATATTTATTTACTGGCGAAGAGCTTATTGTAGACAAAGTCTCACAAATGGGGTGGATATTACGTTTCGTAAAAGTGCTTAGTTAAACGCCAAAATCAAACTCATTAAACGCTGTCTTCGTTCGCTGAGCCTTGGATCAATCAACTTTACGACAAGAATTTTTGCCACGCTTTGAGAACTTTAAATGGTGAACACTCGCTGTAATCGGTCCCTAATAAGTAGTCTGGCAACAAATATCTCGGCGAAACGCGTGATACGCTGGATATTTGACAATGCCATTATTTGTTCATTTGTTAAGCTCTCTCCTTCACCTGGTCATTCGTGGAAGCAGTGTCATTTCAACCGCAGATGGTATGATTTTATTAAGAAGCCTGTTAAATGTGTCAGAAAAATTCAAACAATAGGTTAATTGAACGCAAGTTGATCTTCGAACCAATCTGAGCTAACTTCAGGGACAACATGAAAATAATACTTGACGTTTTTTGCAGGTCAGGTGCACATTTTAAACTTTTCGACACAGTAATTATGACTCGAAATATGAGCCAGTTTGAAAATAAAACCTGCATACTTTAACCACTACGAAAGGGTTCACAAGGGTGCATCATAAACTTGCCACACTAAACATATACTTTTTACAAAAACTTTCTGTTAGCCAAATTGAACCATTAGCCAAACAATGACTTTCAGGATTAAACCTTGTCTTTGCACATTGTAAAGTGTGGTGCGTAAGCACCAGACCATGTCAAGCTAATTGAATAAGAGCTGATGATGCCTACTTTGTAGGCGAAATATATACACTGTAAGATCTTAGTGTCTGATTCTGTGCTGAGAAAGGATTTCTTTCAATAGACAGTGTTGTAATTAGTTGATTTGTGATTCATAAGCAACAGACAATTAGCCATTATCAATTTAATTATGTAGCTGAGTTATTGAATTAGGGTACTTCCTTATTTAGGCCAGGGTACTTACAGACATGGGCGCAATTAGGTGGGGGACGTGTCAGTAAATAGGGTGCATGAGTTCATCAAAACACCTTTAAGGGTGCACCATAACAAAAAAGGTTGAAGAGCACTGGTCTATATCACAAGAGTACTCGAATAACACAAAAATTGTTAGTCAACAGCGCAATACAGAGCAAGTGTTATCAGTAGGGCAAGTTTTTGTTGCAGTAGAAAATTGAGAAAGTTGCATTTATTTTCAACGAAAGTTGCATTTATGCGCAGTAAAAAAGTGAGAAAGTTAGATTTACTTTCAACAAAAGCTGCATTTATGCACAAACATTGCAAACGACAGTAATTTACTCATGCGATTTATTTACATACAATGCTAAATATTTCCAAACATTTTTTTGGGAGAAATGGCGGCTTTTTGCCAACAGTTTGCCAAGCATGCTAAAAATTCTCTCTACTGTGCATGAGGTTACTTGGCAATTTAACAATTTGGCCTACAGTTCTGGACTGAAGTTTGGCCGGATCATTTCCACAATTGCTTTTAGGGCACTATTAAGTTCGAATCGGTGATCTAAATACAATTTTATTCCAGCTGGATCGCTGCCAAACTCAAATGTGTAGCCTGTTTCGTAGGCTTGAGCAAAGGTATATTTTGGGCTCTCTGCTCTTTGTATTTCATCAATGAGTTCGATGTAACCAGGGCCGGCCTGTAGCCGATGCAACCGACGCAGCTGCATTGGGCCCCGCGCTTTTGGGTGACTGTCGTACTTGGCTGGGGTTGTAAAACTTCTAGCTTGCAAACCAACTGTTTCGTCATAGATAACATTTAGACGCAGCTAATCCGTCATATAGCTCTTTTTCATGCAATCAAAGAAAATAGAACTAAACTGATATAGTTTTGTAGTATTTTTTGAATTACACTTTTACATTTTGCGCAATACTTGATACAAATTGCAGTAAAAAGCTGCACGTAAAAATCGAAAAAGTTGCAATATAAAATTCCTGGAAACAGCTCAAAACATTGAACTACATATATTTTGAGTATTTAGGAAGCTGTTGGAAGCTGTAAACAAAAAGTTGCAAAAACCTGCCCTAGTTATCAGATAAGCACAGGCAACACAGGTAGGTGACAAAAATTGAAACAACACACCAGCTATAACTGCATTCACTCATCATTGAACAGTAATCGAGCAGTGGGAACAAAACTGAATGCATTTTAAAAATCAGGTTATGAGTTAAATAGTTAAACCGTCGTATGGGGATGCTTACAGAAGAAGAAGTTTATATGGTTACGATACAATATAGCAATGCAAAAGCAAAACAAGTACTCGCAAGTACTCGCAAGTAGGACGCCGAAAAAATCCTGAAGTTATCTAGCCAAGGCGCCCTAAAGATTTGTTAAAACAAAGACAATGCCACAATGCATAAATACATTTTAAGCATCGCAAAAGCAACGACAACTGTGCAAAGCACATAATTCACAAAAAGAAAAATACAATCAAACAAAATGCGTTTTCATCATATTCATGGAGTCACATTTTACAATTAAAAAGTATGTAGCCATATATTGTTAGGTAAAAACCTATTCATAGTTTAACAGACGATCCTTATAATGCTTGCAGAAAGTAACATAGGGCAAGATTTTAGACTCTGTTCGATTTCTTTCCAGAGCGCAGCCCCTCTATAAGAAATACTTTTTTTCCAGAATTTGTACAGACTCTTTGCATGAAATAATTTTGATTGTCAGCGAATCTAGTTTTGTATGAAGGAATATTAGAAATATATTTGAAGAAATTGTCCAAGAGTTTAGGCAGCGCACCATGATCTAGTTTATGCATAAATTTTGCCAATTCAAGCCGATATATATCATTTAGTTTTAACACATTAAGATTTTTATATAAAGGAGTAACGTGACAACTGTAGTTACTAAATGTCATTATTCTCAATATATTATTATACAGAAGCATGTAAATTCCTTTGATCAAGGTTTCAAATGGTTTTGCAAGTTATTTTTTTAGAGAAAACAAAAATCATCAGACACCACGAAGCACTCACAAGGCCTATATTGCTATGCATGGGCAATGCCGCCGAAATCAGCAACTACTGCAATTGGTCCCCGACAGGCGCGCAACCAAGGGTAGGCATTTGGGGCATTTGCCCCCCACCGAAATTTTCAAAACATTGCATAGCATTTTTGACATTTGCAGAAACTTTCAAATAATAAAGTTGAAATATTGTATTCTAATCATTTTAAGAAAAGTCTTGTTAGAGTTTTTCTTTGTCGTACTGGCTAATTATCTCCTTACAAGATATATCTTGAGACAGGCCATCTGATCAAAAAGTTCGTAAATGATTGGTAATTAATTGGTAATTAACCACAAATATGGTGGAATTGGGAGATCGTTTAACATGTTGGTAGCCTATCTCTAAGGCATTTTTTATTCTTATTTTCGTGTACCACTCTGAGAATTTTCAGAAATGCAGTGCGTGTGTACGTTTTGATTTTGCTTCTTGCCATCTTCTGATGAAGAGAGTTTGCAGAAACTCTTGAAATGTCAACGATAAATACTGCATTACCATCACACCAGTGGAGCAAAGTTTACACCCAGTAGACTATGCCTGGTGACAGAAACAGCATACTCGTATGTTCACATTGTGTTAGCCTTACGTTTGTCTGGGGTTACTGTAAGCTACAATTGAAGCATTTTTGTATTATTTGTTCAGTGGGTTAACCGCTGCTGGGGTTTCACAGCCAAGCTCTAACGTTGCAAGGGAATTCGAATTTCACAAGAACCTCAAAGTGATTAGGTGTTGTTTAGGTAGTCCTGGCAAAAGTGGCTAGGCTCCCCCACATCTGGTGGCGAGTATGGCCCAACCACTCGTAATAGAGTTAAAGTTGCATTCCTGCTGCATTCCTTTCAAGAGTATTTCAGTTGGCAGACGGTCTCGTATTTATGATTGAAACAATAGCATCATTGATTAAATATATACTGACATTCACACTAGTCTCTTGTATCTGACAGCTTCACCACTTGCAATATCGTCTGCAGAAATTATCTACCAGCAAATATATTCAACTAAAGTTTCAAAAATGTTGATAAACGATTTGATGAAATTGCTAAAACCAGACGAAAAGTTAGGCAGGCTTACTAGTAGCCTATACATCTGCCACAATAAAGCCATGACTGCACTAGTTGAATACGAAACCAGATGTTTGTATTAGGTAGTCATAGGCGCAAGCGCTAGTTGCTCAAAAATCCTGAATGATAAAAATATATTCATTAAAGTGAAAAATTTCAGGACAAATTCTGTGTTTCAGGCCAAGCACAAGTAGCTCAAAAATCCTGAATGGTGAAAAAATTTTCAATACACTCTATAAGCGATTTGAAATGCATGTAAAAAATGCCATCGGGACCGAATAAAATATAACGTTCCAGGCAAATTGACGTCGCAGACGAAGCCGTTATAAACGAATTCAACTGTATAGAACAGATTTGCAAGACAGGTCAGGTCCCATTCAGATTAAAAACTAAAAAAGTTATTTTCAGAGAAAGTTGTTTATTTTTAGAGCAAATTGTTATTTTCAGGGCAAATTTTTTCCGCCCCAACAGTAAAATGCCTTCCCGTACGCATATGATTAGGTTACTAATTTTTACTCTGTCCTGATCATTCGGTCTGCATCTCAATTAAAGCCAGGCCCGTAACCAGCTTGGGACAACAGAGGGGGTGCAGAGGTTTGTGGGAGGGGCCCAAATTTTCAAACTATATCCAATCGTTTTAAACTATGTCCAACACATTTTTCCAAGGGGTGCGAAAAAATTTTTACCTAGTTACGGGCCTGATTTAAAACCAATAAGCTTTCATTTTTGGGAATGTTGCGAGAGAACTTTGTGACCGTTTGCGAAAAAGTTGTACCACGGTTGAATAATCACGATGACGCCATCGAATGAAAATTTATGAAAATTGTCCCCCCCGAAATGAAGAGCTGGTTGCGCCCCTGGTCCCCGACAACATTATACAACAGCGTTAAATAATAGCGGAAAAATTGAAATTTGTAAAAAGCATCAGACGTTTGCAGTGATCGAATAAAATAGTTTGAAGAAGATTCGCATCGGCGAACGAAGCCATACAGCATGCAGATATTTTCTTGACGAGGCATCAAAGGTCGTGGCATAATGGCTAACCTGGTGTGGACAAACACTTACATTTCTGGGTATGTAATACATAATTCGGTAGACATTATTGTAAGCAATTCGTAAGCGCTTCATACTTGTCTGTGTGCATTTGCTTCCACAACTGGCAAGCATACACTGGCATGCAATAGGCACGAAATAGAGTGTTTTACTGCAATTGAGCAATAAGCACTGAGCGAAGGTGCCACTTACTTTATTAGCTGCACAGAACAGCGACTTCACTTGTCTCTGGATGCCGTTGTCATCCTTCAGTGAGGATTATATACCAAGTTCTCTTTTTTTCATCCTTAGATTTGATCCGTAGATTAGATTTGATCCTTTAATTATTTTCCAATCTTAGATTATACTATACAGTACCAAGTTTTCAATACCGTTTGACATAATTAGTAGGAAAGCTGGTTTTATTTTTAACAAAGTTCTAGCATGCACCTACTTACTCTGCCATGAATATTCCAAGATTCAAGATCTCACCAAATTGGAAGTGATGCCATTTAACTCGCTGTCAAGAACCAGAAGTCTTGGTAACTAGTTCTGTACGATTTGGTTGCCACGATTTTTAAATGAGAAAAACCTCTGTTTCAAACCACAATTTTGTTTATTTTTGACTGAATACAAGTATAGTAGATTAAAGTATGATCTGCAAATCTTGTAAGTAGCTACTCCAGGTACCACTTTTATTGATTGTAAAAATTTCGTGGTTTTGAAAATAAATACTAGGAAGTTTTTGTGGCATTCGGTGAATGCTTCTCTTGACATTACTTTGTTCACTCACGTACTTTGTGAAGTACTGAAAAAGCCTAGAACTTTTGGTATGCCAAAGGACTTAAATAATTCTCTGACAAAAGCAAAGCTTGCTGAAAAACACTGCCATATGGCGACATGCATTGCTGAGAAACATGGACGAGTTCGGGAACGGAGCTTCTTATAGCAATGAGTTGTTGTCTAGACCAGGAGTTCCCAACCTTTCGACAGATGAAGCATGTATCCCCAAAATTTCTTGTGACAAAAAGCTGAGTAAAATAACGACAATCTATTGAATTTTTAATAGATGTTTTTTATTACTGGAACTATAAAATCACACTCCGTTTTATGTCTTAAAGCTTATGGCCTATATTCAATAATAAGCATATAATGATTTTTGAAAATAACATTCACTGATATATGTTTAAATATTTGGAAATAAATAATATATAAATATGATTTTCCCTTCTATTGCTACCCTTAAACCCAACCCTTCAGATAGGAAAATGTACATCTATAGCTGTACATGTACCCCAGGTGTGGAACCCCTGGTCTCGACGGTTAATGCCTTTCAGTGAAAAAGTTCTGATGCAATGCTTGCTAAAATTTCCCCTCGTTTTCACCGTCGTTCGCAGCAATGTGAGATACAGTTTGGTTCTTTTTCAAAACTGTTTTGCTTTGGTGGTCAGCACACTGAGAGCACTGTGCGCCGCGCCTCTGCTCAAGTGTACGGATGAAAAACAACTGCTTTCCCGAGCTTCTATCTGGATTTTCAACTCAGAAAAATGTAGCCTTCTGCTTTTCGAGTTCAAGAATTGGTTGACAGCTTGTTAAAGTTTGTGCGAAAAATTTCTGCAGCGAAGACAATTAGTAAGATTAAAAGATGAAATAGAAGCGTGCAACAGGAGTTCGGCACGCTCGGTTCTCCGCATCCTTCTTTCATTAGCGCAGCAGCTGTTACTTGTAGTGTAAACGTCGAAAGTCCTGAAAGCGCTCGCTGACGAACTGAAACCAGGATGCGAACCTCAGCTTGGAAAATCGATGGTACGCGACGTCGAGTACATTCGGTAGAAAGCTGGTTGTTCTCAGGCAGTATCGATGTGTCTGCTGTCAATGTCGAGTGCAGAAGTTGTCGAAAATATGTTGATGTTGCAAAGCTGTGAAGGAGAGCTTCGTAGGAATGCAGATTGACGGCGAACATTTAACGCTTAGAGCACTTACATTCTGTTCCTTGTCTATAATTGTGGTTCACTTCAGCAGAAATGCAAATTAGGTGTATTACCACTGTGCAGTGCTTACTATTGAAGACAACGTAGGCTACAGCGTAGCTGCGACCCACTGAACAAAAACGAGGCAATTCTTGAAAGTATCTACTTCGATTATAACGTCTGATTTTTTGGACAAGCTGCTAATGTCAGGTTCCTGCCCTGTCGCAGTTACTATAAATGTTTGCCGTCTACAAGAAATAACTGCTTATGTACATTCCATCACGCGACAACTTTGGGACGGGCTGTAAGGATGGTTCTAGGAAAGTTGTCCGGTGGCAGTTGTCTGTTTGGCAGTTGTTCAGGTGGCAGTTGTCCGGATACCGTAAGGATGTATCAATTTAACGACGCTTTTATTAAGTGCAATGTAAGTTTTCGTTTTGTAATTAAAGTTTGGCACTGAAGTGCAATGCACTTTGACTTTCAGTTTTCGGCTGCTGATTAAATGGGTCTTCAAAATAGCTTCAACCTCGCGGGAATGTGTGATTGACCATATCTGACACTGATCAACGATCACGTTTTTCAGGGTTGATATGAGACTTGATTCTTTTACTCAGTATTTTTGATATTGCTAACATGCTTGTGGTTTCTTAGCACGGAGGGCAGGGCGCTCAAGTCAAACCTGTTCAAGCTCTACGGGCACTCTTTGAAAGTGTTTGGGTTCGTTCAGAGGGTGCAGGCAGTGGACTACAATTATACAATACGCAGGGTTTTATTCAGGGAAAATGTTAGGTACCTGGTATGGACGTGTAGGGACCCGATTTCTCTGATTCTAGGGACCCGATTTTCAATTCTAGGGACCCGAATCGGGTCCCTCAAACACTTAAAAAAACTACAATACGTGTCGCATTAAGACAAACTAATATAAAAAGATTCCTTAACTGAAAAAATAAGTCTAGCATTTCCCGAGCAAAGATTTGTCGACGGCTCCTTGCTGACTATTTTTGTCTATCCGTAATGTATCAGCATAAACCGCAAATCAAACATCCATGCAGAGGAACCCTCTTTCTACTTTCATTGTCAGTTTTTATCAATGTAAGCCAGGGTTGGGCTAAGCACCGCCTTATACTGGGTTCTGTGCAGTCCGCGGAAGCCCGCAGAAAATTTTAAAGAAATTAAGTTATTCGTTTCTTTTTGAACTATCCTGCCTACGGTTGGTTTTTCATGGCCCACTGACGCGGCCCGTTCTCTGAGAAGTTTGCTCACTACTGACGTGGGCAATCCTTCGACATTTATGTCTAAACTCACTGATACAAATTAACATTTTGTACATAATGAGTACAAAAGATGATACCGCGAAATAATTGAGCCTGAGCTGGAAGATACCAGTGCAGTTTTCGTCCTGGCTGAAGCACTAGAGACCACATTCTCACTCTGTAGCAAATTTTTGAGAAAACTTGAGAGTATGTCAAATAGTTCAACAATTATTTTTGTCGACCTGGAAAACGCATACAGTCAAGCCCGCGAGAAAAGCTTTGGGGAGATGTGCGGGAGTGCAGTGTTTACAGCCGCCTGTTGCATGAGGTCAACTCGCTGTATTCGTGGTCAGAAGTTTGT
>Ga0210059_1012310_pt1 | contig 12947 bp, 7 predicted proteins | sample Ectturendosymbi2_FD_188042 | JGI IMG/M metagenome (GOLD analysis project Ga0210059, IMG submission 188042) | Ecteinascidia turbinata endosymbiont from Florida, USA - Sample 2 (SPAdes) (version 2) | ecosystem: Host-associated > Tunicates > Ascidians > Unclassified | place: Key West, Florida...
AAGTAACTTAACACAGGTAACAATGAACACCAGAAAAAAGCTTCGGCTGGCGTGAGATTTGAGCCCACAAACTTCAATAAGCGTCTTCGATAAGCGATACATGTCTAAAACTTATAACATCCAAGCACGCATATAGGTTTATTTCATGAGCCTCAGACAACAAAAGTTCAGTTTTCTGTTTCACCGGCTAATAAGTCTCGTAAAAGCATTATACTAAAACTTGCTTCCAGAATGCACAAAAATGCGTATTTTTAGGTGTAATTTTGCAAAATTTTCCAGGGGGCATGCACCCGGAACCCCCAGAATGGTCGTGCCTTCGGCACTTTCCCTAAAGTTGATTTGTGACGTCACACTACTGTGACGAAACTTTGCTCCCCCTCGGAAATTTTCTGCGTACGCCACTGAATGCACGGCTCTTCGGCAAACTGAAAATTAGCTAATTAACATGTAATTGCCATTACTATTGTAAGCACATCTTTATTTTTACTTTTGGTCAGTCTTGTGTTGTTTGGACCAGGCACTAACGCCACCGGACCTTTTCACTGAAGAATCGGGTGTCAAAAATACCAATAAGATACAAACTTATTTGCACCACCACGCAAAACGGATACACCCAAATTTGCACATGTTTATAAACCTGCAGTGACAAATGCACAAACATTTTACGTAGCTTTTTGCGGATGTGTCTATATTATCCTCTCAAAAAACTATCTGCCACCCTACCCCCAATTAAACAGCTGACCTGACGGCAAAGATGTCATTATAAAGTAGATTGTATGAAACCCTAATTGTAATTAGAATCTACCGTTCGGGGCTTTAGCTGATCGACATCTGAGCAATGGAAATAGCGCAGTACAGAAAAAAAAATGTATACCTTAAAGAAGAAAAACATTTTTTTCGACACACACTGTTTGACTGTACCAAGGAAAGAATAGTTTAAAGAAATGCACTTCTACTAAAAAAAATTTCCTCACAGCTGTCATTTTGTTTATTCTTATTACAAAGCAGTACTTATAATCAGCAAACAATACGCTATCAAAAAGTTTGTTAATACTCGGAAGCTGAATTAACGATTTCGCTTTGCCAGCACTTCTACGCGATCTTGCAATTTTGTTGTTCATTCGTTGATTAAATGCGAGGAAATATGCAATGTTATGAGGGTTTCAAAAATTTCTTACAGAAGAAACTTGTGTCATTTTCACTGTTTTTTGGAAAAAGGTCATTTGCAATTTTCCATGGAAATTTGTTGCAATGATGTTGAATCAGTTTGAAAAAATCATTCTTGCTGACTGTAGTTTACACACAATTATGATGAAAATCGAGCAAAAATTTGACTCCAAATATTTATGTTCTCAACTGAAGTACGTCAGCAAACAAAATATTAACATATGAAACCAAAGCTATTTCGAGCGAACAGAAGTACTTTTACTGTATTGTTTGAGCATTTTTCAAGAATAGCATTCTATCCCTGGTAAAGCTTGCTTGGTGGTAAGCATCTGCATGATTCATATAAAGCGTGTATTTGACAAACAAACCGGTTTTTAATCCTGCGAATTTCAAGCTATACGTGTCTCGTAGGCAGATGAAAACCAGAAATGGCCAAGGGCAAACGCCTAAAAAAATGTACTTCAAATTATACTATACCTCTGCCGCTTACTCATCTGTTAGTCAATAAAACCATTTGCCCCGTTTTGACTGATTAACGATCCGGGGCCGTGGTTTACGTGAGGCTGATCTTTCTTCAGTAGCAAATGAGACATATTCTACTTCTAATTCTTGTTTTGTCGTTTTTTTATCGTTTCATTTATTCGCAGCTGCTCTGTTCCGAACACGGATAAATTTGAACACATCAATTCCGATTTCGGCTTCTGGATTCACTATCGATTGCTCGGTTGACGTAACGATGGTGTCAGCCATTTTCCACAGGGATCAACTGAGTTTCGAGTGGATGCGAAACGATCATGTCATCGAAGAAAATACAGAAACATACAGAAGTTAGTGAAACAGCATTGCCTGGGTGAAAAAACATTACCTTATTTGTGAGCTATGTGTCTGACCTTCAACATTATATTTTAACTACATTAAAGGAAACCGTAGTTTTGCAAACTAGTAAATTTAATTATTTGCTTTGCAATCTTAACATGAAGACCAAAGTTAAGGTATGTGATGATTTTTAATGTTCCTTTTAGTAGGGGTAATTCTTAAAAAGATCTTAACGAAAGATGCAAGTAAAAAACAAAACAATTCATACAAAATTCTCCTAGTTAAAACATTTGTTGCTAAAAAGTTGGAGACAGTAGGATCACTATTTTTTCAAAATACATAAATCCAATTTCAGGTTAAGGCCCATCAAGTTTATTTTATAAGAGAACAGGTGAAATTCGAGCTGTACTTTAAAAATAAGTAAGTTGAAATCGAAAACCCCAATACAAATAGTATATCACTGTCAAAGTGTATCTGGCCATTCACGCACGCTATATCCACGTACGTCGTACACGCTTGCGCGTACACCACCAAACAAAATGGTTTCTTACCTAAAAAAAAGTGGTCACGATCCAGTTTATAACTGGCCTATAGCTGGCTGACCAGGAACCAATAAGCCGAAAATGGCTAGCGCGTCGTAAAACTAACAGGTCTCTTGTGAGACACTAAACTGTGTCAAATCTTACACAATAAAGGTTTTGATGTTACGGTTTGCATGAGTGGCAGTGGATAATCAAAATAGGTGGACCTTTAAGATTTAACCAAAAACATCCATATTCAGTGCTGTTTAGCCAAGACCGAAATACGGTTTCTTAATTCTACTCCGGCTTCTTGCATTGTTAAGAACTACCAATTCTATCTTTTTGACAATGTGCCAAAAGCTAAGTACCTTTTGCATTTAGGGTTGACAGTTTGTGACTCACCAATGAAAACTAAAAGTTCATGAAAAGAATACATACATTGCGCATGAACAGGAAAAGTAACGGAAATTACAGCAGCTTACTTTGTAAAGTTTCCGGTGCTTACTCTGATTTTTAATGAACGGTAATCTGATTTTTACAACGGGTACACCTTAAACTACAGGATCGCACTTTATAAAAGAACGCCAATAAATGTTAAGCTGTTTCATTGTAAAGATATCCAGAACATTTCCAAGTTGATTGAAATGGCAGAAACGGCTAAGCAAATCTGAGTACGATTGCAGTCTGTCTTTGTTTTGTTGCCAACATAGTTTGCAATGTGAAACAGAAAGACAAGGCGTCCGAACCCATCAGATTCATGCACTCAATCAGTAGTGATCATAATGCAGCACTTCACAGCATGATCAACGTTTTTGTGTTCACTTTCAAACAGTTAACACTCGTTACACAAGACTCAGTTCCACCAAGCTGAGGATTGTTTCTTGGCTACGTTTCGTTGACGTCCGTCGAGATCGCGACAACGCATTTTTCAAGTGCCGGTTGACAAACACGTCATTGACAAGTGGGTTTGCCACCGCTATTGAACGGACTGTGAATCTAACTATCGACTGTAAGTTTTATTTTTAAGAAGTAGTTTACTTGTTGTTTTTAGTTGTGAATAAACTCTATACGACGACACACTAAATTCAAAATAATCCAGAAGGCTGAAAGTGTTCACTCATAGCAAATAGAATAATATATACCGCTCTTTTGTCTGGATGCGAAGTTGTGAGACTGATGTAAAGTAATAATTTGTGAGGAGTTGCACAACAGAAACCGCAACTAGGACAGGAGCGACTTTTTGTAAAGAAAACAATAAGTAATTGTTTGCTTTTGCAATTGCTTGTAATGAAACTTATTCATACACTTTCGAAGTTCAGAAAGGCTTAATCATTATGTGTTGGTTTGAGATTGTCTGGAGCATATGAAATTGACAACCATACCCACTAGTACCACTATATGAGCGGTTATGTACTACTTCAAATGTTTAAAAACTTTCAACTCGAAATTGTTATACATTAAAGAACACAACGCAAATTTCTTCAAAAATTACTTGAGAAACTCGGCCACTGTTATTGCAACTGACATCTTCAATTTTTCATATGTCCCTCGGGGCCGCAACCAGCTGATATTTTCCGGGGGTGAAAATTGGATGTAATTTGCTGTTGTACTATTTATTTTCGGAGGGAACAAACGGTTGTAGCTTATTTTTGTACCGAGCAACTAAGCACACTGGTGTAGGAGGCGGGGGTGCAACCGCACTCCCAAAACTTTTGATTTGGTGAAAATCCGGACAAAATTCATTAAAATCAGTGCAAAATCTGTCGAAATTTGGGCAAAATGTGTGAAAACCTTCGCAAAATTGCCGTATGTGCTATGATTTTACAAAAATCACACCCAAAGTCAAAGACGTTCTTTTTTTGGAGATCATGTTTTTATCAAGTTCTTTTCGTTAGGGGAAATTTGGGCAAAAATGGTGCTTGAAGTGCCTTGATTTGAAAAAAATGCGCCCAACATGAAATGAAACGCAGTCGTTTTTTTTGGAGGTCATTTTCTTTAGAGTTTTTTCGGGCAAGTTTGGGCAAAAATCCTTCGCACCGCAAAAATTTGCCTCTCCTACACCTATGACTAAGCATTTTTTTACATTTTGGGATGGGGGCAATTGCCCGGTTGCCCTCCCCCTTGGTTGCGGGCATGTGTCCCCTGTCTTTCTACTTCCTTGGCATCTCTAGTTTTCATTGCATTAATGTAGTATAAACGCTGACTTTGGTTTGCATCAACACAGTGGTATCAAAATGTGTTTTAAGCCCATGTTTGCATTTAAACATTTGTTTTAAAACAATAAATAGAAAGCATGTGAGAAGTTTTAAGAATTTTACAACTATGCACAATAGACCGAGCCAAAAAATCTGCAAGTGTTATTGTTGCTGTTGCGTGTTGTATGTCAAACCTAATGGTTAGAAGATCACTTCGCCGAAGAAAACAAAGTTCGGTTTCCCACTGACCTTTAAACAAGAAGTCATGCATTTTTTCGTAACGTCAAAAAAGCATCATTTAAGTTACAATATGGTACTTTCAAACTTGCCTTATAGTACTAGTATTAGTTGTTTTGCATTATTTCTGAAATATAGCAGCGTTACACATTAAGTTGTCTGGTTTTCCTTCGAGTTTATTTAAACTTTGAAGTGTTTTGATGGACATACATTGTTGCGCAGATCCACCAGAATCAAATGATATGCAAATCACAACCATGCCGCAGAGTGGAACGATTCAAGAGGGTGAAGACCTGGAACTTGAATGCAACGTCAAATCGAAACCAGCCAGCACGTTTAAGTGGTTCTTTCAAGGTGACATTTGTCAGCTGGTAAAACTGCTCGCCTTCAGACGTTATGTTTTAGGCTGCACGAGTTTGAATATATTGATAGCACAATTATGCAGATCAGAATGAAATCGCACAATTGTAAACTCAACCGAATGTGACAGGAATCCCATTAACCGCCGCAAGAACGGAAAACAGCGGACGAGCCATTGTTTTGCGGAAAGTCCATCGATCCCAGGCTGGAAATTACAAATGCATAGCGTACAACTATGTCCCTGGCAACGCGCAAAAAGAAATTGAAGTTGTCGTGCGTTTTCCTCCTTCAGACGTAGTCATCAGACGCTCGAAAGACATTCTGTCATGCGCAGCTCTAAGTGGCAGCATTCCACTGCCTTTGTATCAGTGGATTTTTCCAAACGGTAAGCAGCAGCAGTTTTTTAAGTAAAAACGTGCGGTTTCACAGTAAAAGCTATTTTTTCTTTATTGATGGCAGGTTGACAATATCGAGTTGTGGCTAAAATTTTCTTAGAGAAGTTATTTAGGCCACATACCTTAAAATTTAAGATACCATACTCCGCTGTGAAACTGCAGACATTGTCGTAGCCAGGGGGGCTAGGAGGCCATTTCCCCCCAAATTTTAGAATATCTAGTTATTTTGGGTTTTGAGAAGCGGTATCTCAAACACAATACTGTTGCTAGCCTAAAAACAAAATTTTTCCGCCCCGAAATTTTTGCACCCCCTTAAAATTTTGGGCTGGGTACGCCACTGACCGCAGACCCAACAATAAGGTGTACTTCGGTTTTTTTATTCTGCCTTACTGGCCTGCATCGTTGGAGTTTAACCGCTACAGGGTCGATATTCCCCCCCAATCTTTACACAGGGGTAGACACAATATTTTGTGATAAAAAATAATGTAGTTGTACAAATTTCATGGTTAGATTACTGTTGGAAACCCACATCATAAAGCCAATGACTAAATTTAAAAAATGGACATTATCACTGGATTATCTACAGATGCAGTGTACACATTTACTACGTAAACTGAATTATTATGATTGTTGATAATTGTGTTGGTTAAGTTTAATTAACCGAATCAGTGTGTACATAAACGTCGCTCAATCACGTGTCTGATTCGTGTCATGTTCTCTTGAGTCGAATTCCTATTGTGCTGATCTGTAGCCTGCAATATACAGCAATCACGGTTACCATTGCTAGTATTTACCAAATGACCTTGTGGTTTGTTTTTGATTTGATCTATATGGTTCAGTCGTTCTAGTGAGAATCTTTTGTGTTTTTTAGCAGCAGTACATTTATTATATAGTAACTGGTACATTTATTCATTTTTATTTCGGAACTGACCATCATACTTTTTGAGCATAATTATGTCTATTTAAGCCCAACTCTCAGAATTAATGTATTTTCATAAAAAATGCAGTGCTAGATTAACACCCAATTTACAGTACCAGTTACTATACCACTACCACGGGCATAGCCACGGGGCACTTGGGCCATGGTCCCCAAAATATACAATTATATATTTTCTACAATTTTCCCCCCATTTTGCCAATTTTACAAAATGGTTGTACTGTACTACGGTTGAGTGAACATGATGCCGTCATCGAAACGCAGAAATAAAGGTTTGTTTCCCCCAAGTCTTTTTAGCAGACTCGGTACCTGCAATCAATAAGAACCCGCACGTTCTAAAAAAGTTAGTTGACAGCTAATTCAACCGCATGGCAGATTACACCATTGCGAAATAATTTGTCGACATAACTAACCGACGACATTGCATATCTGCAGGGCGACAATTCGGCGAAATTTCTAGGGCAACTGCAACCGCCGTATAAGTGCTATCTTGCTAGGTCGTCACGAAACCAATTGCATGTTTTCTAACTTCGATGCCAGACCAAACAAGCAAGTTGTTAGTAACGGTTACGCGACACTTTTTACAGCAATCAAATTTCGAAGAAATTTTTCTACAGTAAAATGCTTTACGAGCAGATTCGACTGTTCTCGTTGTAACTCTGTGGTACGTCGAAACTTGGATATTGATAAGTGCAGTCAGAATCCTTCCAGAGTTATGAAGGTACAGCATGGCAGGACGATTCCTCCACAACAAATTGCAATTTCGAAAAAAGTTTACCCCCCGATTTCAATTCAATTTACGTATGCTTTGCTTGAAATCAACCGTTTTAGTAAGAACATTTCTAAATGTCCTAATCGCGTGTTGTCACTTCGGCTAGGACTCGCGTGTTTCCATAAAATTTTTAATATCAGTCCCTGTTATATTTTTAAGGTACTTCTTCACACGGTAACCTTTCCAGAATAAAGCTGCCATCAAGCCCACGCCACTCGGTGGGGCGATACACGTGTGTTGTGCACAATGATCTCGGAGTCCAATCAAACGCGTCATATGTCCTTGATCCCATTCCCAAGCGTAAGTGAGCAACGTTGATGCATTAGCAAATCGACATATTGCTTCGATTGCGCGGTTCTGGATAGATCAAGCATTAGTGAGTGGTCATAAAAAATTGATCGCAGTATTTCTATTCATTAAAGTCTTCGATCACATTCGTTTTGTTTCCATCTGCTGTTTTACGTGAACCCATTGACATTGCAATACAGCGGCTCCAAGACAACCTTAATCTTCAAACCAATATCAGTTGTGATGAACGTCACTGAAGGACTTGTCTAAAAAACTTCACAGGCAGCATCGGTCCTTTGACAGTCGAAGAGTTCTGGACGTTCGTCGCCGTGGCTGCCTTTATACTCCTTGCAGTTATTTTCACCCTGGTATGGGTTCTAAAAAAGCGTCACGCCAGAAGGTCAGCAGAGAATAAACTGCAAAGGTGGGTTTCCTGCTTTTGGGCCTTGCGTGGATTAAACCAGATTATAAAAATGATTTTCGTTTATTTGGTTCTATTTCTAACTGGTTTTGTACAATTGCTGTACTTCCATGTCACCTCGCCATGACGTAATATAGAAGAGCAACAATTATACTGACCTTTAGCATATGGTATTTTTGCTTAGAACTTTGAAAAGATATATGGAATTCAGTGAACCTCCAGAGAGTGGCGTAATAACAGAAGTGGTAAGAACTTCGATAGCACATGTACAAACTCCAACTTCAAGAGAGCATCCAACAACTGCAGCAGCAACCTGTAGTGAAATGTAAGCCGTTAGTACCAACATGGTTTGTCAACTGAGATAATTAATTTTTGTTACTTACTCGTAATGAAGTATTTGCCAATACCAACTTCGACGATCCAGCAGTTCCTAAGCCTGCGTCGCAGCACAAAACTGTGTTGCAGAGATCGGTTTCATTTACTGAAACAAAGGCCTTACAACAATCAAATATGTATCGTTTTCTTTAAATGTAATAGGCTTTCTTAAACATGGCAAGTCGGACCAAAAACTCAAGACGTCAAAGCTCCCCTCCAATAGTTTCATACAGCACAATGCGCAATTTTTGAAGGTACAGTTCGCACTGATTGTGCCTGGGTTGACTCAAAGAGAAAACTAGAGTCTTCATGTTTTATAAAAGCCTTTATATTTATCGGCGCTGATAGCGCAGTACTCGCATGTTTTTTAGAAATCGCAAAAAATGCACATGTATGCGCATGCAGCACAGACGCGGGTTCTGTCAAAAGAATGCGGGTCGACGTTATAGGATAAAGACTACAAAGTGTGGTGGTAGATATTTGGAGATAGCTTCGTGCGACTTCCTAAATGTTGGATCACACAAAATATAGAAAAACTAGTGTCACTCACAAAGCGTAGAAATATTATTACAAAAAAAAGTTAAACAGCGTGTCAAACTCGCAAAGCACACGCTGCTCCTGGAAGAAACCAACCGAATCGCAGACTTTACCGCATGCGATGCGGCAGTGCTTTTTGCGAAAAGCCTTCCTCAGAAACTGACAAGGAACGTAAAGCGTTAACTTTTAATTTTCTAACAAAAGATTGGACACATTGGCAATTTTCTGTTTGGATTGAATCTGGAAAGCTTTGTGTCATCTGACCTAGAGAACTGTTAAACCTGCATAAAATCGGGTAAAAAAGGATTTGATTGACAAGCGCCAGGTGCAGATGGAGACAGATAGCTTGAGATGTACTGTAAATGAAGAAGCAACTGACTGAGTTATTCTCTTAAATTTGATGTTCACTGACGTGCTTAACATTCAAGAAAAAATGTATCACGGTTTTACGAAGAGAATTGTACATGCGCGCTGAAGAGCGGATGAATATCGCTTTTGAGACAGAAAGCTGGCAAAATTGAAAAAAGGTGATAAAATGCCATTGAATAAAGAGTATAGGTTTTCGAGTTTACTAGAGTTTTTTTTAAAAACAATAACCCTTATTAGTTTCATAAATTTATACCAATTTGAGAAACTCGTTGCCTTACTTTTCACCCTTTTCCTCGGTCTACTACCTGCAAATGAAGTTAGTTTTTTTGTCGAAAATCTGTCAAACGCAGCATGATGGATGTAAGAAGCGCCGATATTTCCACGGGCAGACAAGTCTACTGCAAGTTTGTAGGTCCGTAGCTTCCGAGCAAAGTGCTTAATTTATAGCAAACCGGACGGCAAGGTGTTAAAAAAACAAATAGCACTAAAGAGAAACTTATGGTAAAATCATCCTTATATAAAGTGCCTTTTACAGCATAAACCTGCAATGGCCACAGGTCACACATGCTCTGTATGGTACTTTCCAATAACACCAAAAAAACTGAAAATTGTCCAAGCATGCCTCATAATAACGACTAGAGGCAAAATGGGACAAGGTCCATTGTGCCCCAAAAATTTTCGTCCACTGTGCCCCGAGCATATCTAAAGAACACAATTAGAAAATGTCAACTAAGCTTAAACAAAATCTGAAATGTAACGTTATGAAATGATATTCTAATGTTCTGACTTCAACGTGAAAAAAATTCAAAGCAATCCTTATTGCCTAACCTATTCAGAACTCAAATCTAAACGCGGATTTCAAAACAACTTTCATGTGCAAAAAAACACACTTTCCGGATAACTCACAAACTTGTCTTCCAAGCAAAGCAAAGTTAACGTTAGTACCACAGCTGACAGGAGACGAAGCATTGAGTTTCAAGGTTTCCAATTTTTTACACAAATCGACTTTGACCATAGTGCCCTGGTCCCACTGTGCCCCACCTTCCCCGACGTTAGACAGCACCAGGCATGAGCAAAACACTGCCCGTTAAGCTCTTTAAAACGGCCCGACGAAATTTCTATATTATATTCACAAAGCCACTTCATCTTTTTACATCTCACATCAATTTGCCAAAACAATCCATCCATCTGCTCCCGATCCAGCCCACTGTCAAACTTCAGAATCCAGTGAGTTCAGCAAGTCAAATGTTTTCCACCTCCTACTCAATGCTTGTTACCTGTGTTGCGCATAGAGCGGAGGCTAGGATCTATGCCCATCTGTGTCGACCGTCATTAGTCCACGTGAAATTTGTAATCATCTGACTTCAACAAAACTCCAAATGAGCTACAAGTCGCCCATCTGCTTCACACCTTTGGAAGCAAATTATTTTATCTAACTGTAGAAAGGGCTCGACTGGAAAAACTGGAGTACAAGTTTTTTTCAGTGTCCCGGCGTCCATTCACTTCAGCCTGAGATAAAAAGTTCATTGCGCCGAAATCATCATCTCGCTTTTGTGTTTTCAACATATTATAAGGATTAAGTTTTTTAACGTTAGTTTTTCTCACAACGATTTTTAGTTGCAAACTTTGCTTGAAGTTAAACAAAGATTTCTTTTCATGTAGACAATGCGTCGACGGATATCAAAAACATGTCAAGGAAAAATCTGAAAACTCGAAAAATAAGGCACGCATCAAACCTGTTAATGAAGTCAATTTTCCGACAAACAAGAACTCACTCTCTACTCAGGGTTTTGGTTTCAGGTGATTCGGTAAAGTTGCATTTCTTTCAGTTTGGTTCAGTTCCTTTTCCTGAAAAGCTGCAATAAGTCCTATAGTTTTAAGTGCTTTATCGCGCGAACTTTGTCATAACTGCAACATTGACGATATATTTAGCAAATATGCCAACTGTTTTTACTTGACAGGGATAATTCTGTACCAAAGGAAAGTTTGCCAACAGACGAAGATAGCCCTCACTGCGACGCTGTGGATGTTGAAGAGACGGACAACAGGTCAAAGTCTTGCGCAAATCCTCTTGGCAGAACGTCAACTACAAACAAAAACGAAGCACTCCTTCCAGAAAAGCAAAGACCGATTTTGCGTCGCAGCGCAAGCAACGTCAGTGCACCTCGTGCTTTTTCGCCTGCGGAAAAAACAGAGGGACAATTTGGCTATCGCCGACTTCAAAGAATACAGTCAGGCACGTACCCGGTACGTTTCTTCCAGCAGGCGACTTTTCCACGCAGCTGTGCCGCTGCTTTTCCAACGCAGTACAGGTCACCTTTGGGCGTGGTTAGGTCTGGCTGCGATTCTGCACTCTTTGGCAGTTCGTGGTATTGCCCACTCCCATCTTCTTATCCGTGTGCATCGCACCTACATCGGGTAAGAAACGATGTAGAGGGTCGGCGGAGTGTTTCCAGCGTGATCGCTGGAAACGCGGATTCAACAGTTTCGTCAGTACCATCCGATGAGCACTGTCATAAGGCGCAATCTTTCCGATCTCGCTCGATGTCTCTTTCAGCATCTGAGATATCCTCGACGTCTCAAAGCAGCCAGTCATCTCCTCCTGTGAAGAAGAAAGAAACGAGCCACGTGCTGCAAGACCATGAGCAAGCACAAAAAACGCCCTTATCAAAACCTGAAATAGCCTCTCCGTTTGATAGCGGTAACGATTCTGCTAAATCAATATCATCAGTTGTCATTGCGAAAGGAAAGAAGAAGCAGTCTTCAACTCTCGTTTGAAGTACTTCCAGAATCTTTATCAGTACACATTACTTCCGCACACTTGAGATGTTTGAGATTTAAAGATATTGCTATCGCATTAAATTCAGTGAAGGCTGTGGTTGGTCTGTTTGATTTAGCTCTTTCGAAAAATTCCTTGCATTGGAAATGAACCTAAACGCTGCACCCAGAAAGTAGGTATTCATATCTGAAATTAGAGTTCCGAAGAACATCAAGGAAAATGAATTTATTCATTCATTTTCTTAGTCGCATTTCCTCTCGGGAGGTCACAGGTGCGGCCTCCCTACACGAGGGACCTAGAAGCACCTCTCAGGTTTTCAGCAACTGATAGTTCTGCTGGCTTCACGCCAGGCACGACCAATCCAGAACCGAGATGTAATCAGGTCACCTGATCCATGGTCAGCCCACTGGGACAGGGCCGCAACCAGGGGGGCAACCCGCAATTTTTCCCCGAAATTTTCAAAAACATGTTTACTTTTAGGTACAACAAGTTACAATCATTTTTTTCCTAAGTTACGGGAACAGTACATGATCAAACAAAAAATAATTAAAATTTCAACACGTACAGAGCCGGCCTACGGTATATTCGTACTTCGATTTCGGCCTAAAAAACAGCACTTTTCGGTTGCCTTACCAACGCCCTAGCTCCTCCGCCGATTGCGCTAGAGAGCTGTTCAACAGCTCAAACGGATCGGCCAGTCTAGTAGATTGCACTCGAAAAAAAAATTTTTGCCTGGGGGGTGCGGGTTTTCTGTGAGTGACGTCATAAGTGGAGGACT
>Ga0210059_1012311_pt1 | contig 12947 bp, 9 predicted proteins | sample Ectturendosymbi2_FD_188042 | JGI IMG/M metagenome (GOLD analysis project Ga0210059, IMG submission 188042) | Ecteinascidia turbinata endosymbiont from Florida, USA - Sample 2 (SPAdes) (version 2) | ecosystem: Host-associated > Tunicates > Ascidians > Unclassified | place: Key West, Florida...
TTTAGGCTTGTTTTTCAAATTTGCTTGCTTGTTTTTTAAAAATTATCTGGCATTACTCTTTTGCACTTTGTAGCAGAGGTGGGACTGGATCAGGATTACCGGAGTCGACTCCGGCGGGATTCTGCTTTTTAATACGGACCTGGATCCGGTCCCGGAGTCAAAAATTTGTGAAAAACCGGACCCGCATCCGGAGTCACTTTTCCATTTTGGCAGTAGCAGGAGTCTGTGCGGTCATGTCTTAGGTAAAAACATGGGTGAATTAGGCCTACGGTTGGATGGATAATTGTAGCCGGAGTCTGAACAGGAGTCGGATTCTCCATTTTGAAGAATAGCCGGACGTGGACACGGATTCAAAAATTTTGGAACAGGAGAGGAGTCAAAGTCTGAAAAAGTGACTCCTGCCAGAGATGAGCATTGGACTGGATCCGGGCTATGACGAATTTTGTTGATTCTGGGTTGGATCCGGATTAGAAATTGCTGGGTAAATTTAGGATCAGGACTGGATTTGGACTGAGTTAATGAAAAAGGCTTGCGTAATTCTTGTCATTCTAAAGCTGTATTTAGTTAATGTTTTGGACTTTATTTGAACTTGGCTTTCAAATTTCTTATAGATTTTGGACTATGGTTGGACTTGGACTTTTTAGAAAATCCGGACTTTTAGAAAATCAGGACTGGATCTGGACTGCGAAATATGACAGTCCGTTCGTCCCTGACTCCGGCCACCTCTGGCAGAGATGAGCATTGGACTGGACTTGGATTGGACTGGATCCGGGCTATGACGAATTTTGTTGATTTTGGATTGGATCAGGACTGTAAAATACTTCACATATTTTGGATGAGAACCGGATTTGGACTGAGTTATTGGACAAGAATTGCGTAATTTTTGTCATTAAAAAGCTGTATTTTGCTAAACGTTTGGACTTATTTGGACTTGGATTTGAAAATTTTAAAACTTTTAGTACTAGGGTTGGACTTGGACTGAGTTTTAAAAATTCGGGATTGGATCTGGATTGCAAACTATGACAGTCCGCTCATCTCTGGTTGCCAGATATGCTACAACTTTATTCTTTTATGGGTTTGCAGATAACTTTTGAGAAAATGCACCAAGCACTGTTTAAAAAAGCCTAATAACACTTTTCAGCAAGGCATTTGAAAAGCCAAAACGCCAGTCTGACAGTATGTGCCAACTGCCTCCAAAAAAAGCCAAATATTGAAAAGAAAAAGCCAAACAATTTTTTTACGCCTGCTGCCTCTAAAAAAAGCCAATCCGGCAACCCTTTTCTATCTTTCAATTCAAATTTCATGGATACTTTATATGTCACAGACTTCAGAGGTTTTAAGTATAAAATTTATTGTTGATACTAATATAATACAAAATAAATATAAATGTTACAGATAAGATTGTTCACTGTTAGACTGACTTGTGCAAGACGACACTGATCATGAATTCTCTACATGTTTTCCCGCATTAAATTTGTAGTTGTTATGCCTCATCTAAAAATAGTTATTGACCTTGTATTCTTCATGTAGTTGGCTTTTTGTTTTTTCCATAACAAACAAAACCTGGTGATTAGTGTGTTTCCTCAAATGAAATGTGTAAACATTTGTTATTTCAGAAAACATGTCTCATTACAACATTAGAGAGCCAAACTGTTCCTTAGTCAAAAGCTTTCCCAGTTGCTAACATCAGCAATCTACTTATTTCCAACGAACTTCACACTGCGTTTGCTTTATGGATCGGTGCCATAATTGATAAAAATGCAGAATGTCAATGTGGTAAAAGAGTTGATAACCTGGAGCTCCATGCATGGACTCTTACTCCAGCAACGCAGGCTGCTTCACTAGAAAATCAGCAGCAATCTCCGTTATTAAAATATCTTATCCAGGGTTCACACGCAGTCTTGAAAATTATGGTAAAAATTTTTGTCATTTTCCCGTCTGGAAAAGTCTGGAAAAAAATTTGTATTGGTCTGCTTGTATGGCAAAAGAAAATTATTTTCCAGACTTGATTTTTTGACATACATTTTCATAATATTTTACTCAAGATTGATATAATTTTACTTATATCGTGTTAAATTTCACAGTGCCTGTAACTGACCTGGGTAGGTCATACAGAAATGTTAGGTCTGGAAAATGTCCGGATAATATCTCGAAATAGTCTTGAAAAAGTCTGGAAATTTGTTTTCAAAATTGCATAGGAACCCTGCTTATCTATGCTAGAAGAAGTTGTTAGACTTATGGAAGACAATAAGAGACCTGACAGTTTGTACTTGAGCCCATGGTTCATAAAGTAGCTTAGAATGGCAAAATTGATAAACAATAAATTTGTTGTTTTTGGGCCATAACTAACCGCAAACAATAGAAGGCCAATGAAGGGTTCTTTAAGATGCAGATTTTTGTTAAATTTTTTTAAAAGAAACAAAAAATTGCCCTTTGATTTGGGGCCCAAGGCCTGATGACACATGGACATCATCTAAAAAAACCCTAAACATGCTCTAATTTTGATGTAACCCACAAAAAAGTTCAAATCCAATACGTCACAGTTGTTTTTTTAATCAAAACTAGAAGACTCTGAATCTTTAGAGGGTTTGAATAGCTCTCTAGCTCCATCGACTGGTAAGTTAAGGCCAAACATAGCACTTGCTCAAATTGGGCTAGTGCAGGCCTTAAAGCAGGGGTTGGGAACCTGTGGCCCGCATGAACGTTTGGTATGGCCCACATAAGCATTTTCATTGCCCAGGTTAGAGCACAACATCGCCTCAAACTTAAGCTCCATGATAAGCAAGTACTTAGTATGTCAAGAGAAGTCACTCATATAGCTAGATAAAGGGGATAACACTAATTGGAGGGCCGGGCGGGCTGGAGGGCCTTGTTTCCAAATGGAAAAGGTGAATTTTCGGCGGGCTGGCCGGCTGCTGCACACAAGACAGAAGTGCGGACCGGCGGGCTGCACAAAAAAGGCGGTCCGTCGGGCTGCGGAAAAGGGCGGGGCGGGCTGCAGAAAAAGGCAGCCCTCCAGCCCGTCCTTTTCCTCAGCCCAGCTTCATGTGCAGCCCGCCAGACCGCCTTAATGTGCAGCCCACTTGCCCATCCTTTGGTGCAGCCTGCCGGCCCGCCCTGCTGTGCAGCTCGCCAGCCCGCGGAAAATTCATGTTTTTCATTTGGCAACACAGCCCTCCAGCCCGCACGGCCCGCCGGCCCTACGTTTAGTGTTATACAGATAAAGGTAGAATTTTAGGATGAAATTGATTTTGCAGCCTGCCAGCAATAATGATCAATTCATGCTGCCTGCGATGGTAAATAGGTTCACCACCCCTGTGTTAAAAGGGTTAAGAGTGTTAGGAAACTAGTACTTTAATAGTGCGGAGTTTTCCTGTTATGAGGCTGCAGCATTTGAAATACTTTTAGTATGACTAATGCTCAGTGCACTGCATGTGGAATGATGGTATTTGCTTACAGCATTGTAGTTTATCTACTCTAGAAGAAATGCACTAAGCTGCTAAAATGCCAACAGTGCTATGTGTAGATTGCTCATTTTCAATGTATCAAAGTGCATCAATTGATGATGAAAGTATCAACAAGCTAGAGCTTGCTCAAACTGCATGTTCCCAAATTATTGCATACCTTTTAAACAAATTCAAGTTGGAACACATTGCTATATTATCATTTTCATCCGAAGTGCAAGAAATTTGTGGGTTTTCAAGAGACTCCAACCTGCTTCTTGCTTCCTTAAGCAAAGTTAGTGTGTTTCCTTGTGATGTATTGTTTTAAATCTACTCATGTCAGTAAGTAATGGGATATTTTTATGCTGCTTATTATTATTAACTTTTTTGTTTTGTTGGCTTAAAAGTAGACATTGGGTTTTGAATTACTGTAACATGCCTTCTTCTATATAATGCACTATGAATATGAGTAGCAATTTATATTCTGTTTTCTATTTAAGCTGGAAATAATTGAAAATTTCCTCATTTTAACTAATTTTAAGGGCACCAGTTAATGGACTAACTGATCTGACTCCTAAGATAGGCTCAAGTCATTTACAGTGCATTGTGGTCATAGTATATCTCATTGTTTTTTTATGTGTGTAATGAGCAATTGTCTCATAAATCCCAGATGTATATATTAACACATAACTAAAATGTTTAATAAAAGCCAGTGGCTATAGATACACCCGTGGATCTTGAAATTTGAAAACTTATTCATACGCCACTTATGACGCAACAGTAACGCACGACAAGAGTGCAGTAGGCTTAGTAGAAACAAACGAAATGTAAAAGATAAACCCTAACCGTAGCCCTATCCTAAGCATACCTAACCCTAACCTAATGCTAACTTAACACTAACCCCTAAAAGTAACACGTAAGCCTGAAAAAAAGTAAAGAAAAAAAAACAGAAGTCAGTAAGGTGAGAGTCAAACCGAAAACCATTGGCGTAGCAGCCGTAACGCATAACCCCTAGGCTACAAGATCCATGCCATTTGAATGACAAAGTCACCCTTTTATTAGAATTGCATCAGGCCAGGCATATCTGTAGTCACTTCCTTAATAAAAAGAACAATGGGATACAGCAAACCAGTTGCTTGGTCTATATACATTTGGGGATATTCTTTCCACAATACTTAGTTTAAAATAGTTCTAGAATAACTAAAAACTAATCAAGAATTTCGAATCTATTCTATGAAAAATTTTCCGGACTTTCAATTCTAAACTGTTCATAAAAGCTACTTCAGGCACATGAAATTTTTTAGATATTATCTGACATTAGTTTAATATGATTTGTTAGTTTCATTATGTGTAGACTTTTGATTTTATTTTGGAAACTATTATGACAGTGTTTCTTGATGTAACGACAATTGCCACATGAAATACCATAGTATGTCAAGTGTAATAATTACGATTTACAGAAAAATTATTTATGTTGCTAAAAAACGTAGTGGGCAATGTCATTAATACTACATTTTTTTCTTTTTCGCAGATAACTTTTGGTGACAAATCAAGCATTGATGTTCTATCCAAGTTCATTAACAACTTTGTGCAAAAAGAATGGGGTTGCATGCAGCTTTGCAACATTATTGTTGTCAGTGATGGTCGCCTTTCAATGAACCAAGATTTCCTGAATGCAAGCAGCTTAAACACTGTAAGAGTCTTCTTTTTCGCAGTGCACACTTAGTCATCTATGTAAGGTATCTCCTAGTGAAGAATTTATGACAGTATTTTTTACATTTTTGCTTTAGTCAGGTTGTTTCAAGAAACCATTGCTTTTAGCAGCTATAGGCAAGACCTAGAACGTATTTACTAGCCCACCTTTTTGGACATTATGACCTAATTGACTTAAAATTTTTTTATTAATTTGAAAATAAGTTCGGTCTATGATCAAAAAATTACTGAAAAAAAAAACAGATTGCACCAATAGTTGAAGGTTGCTAACCCATTTATTTGGTTAAAACCACCTGGCAGGCTATTGTTGTGATCTAAGGTCATGAGCAGACAGCACACAAAGCTTCACACTGTGACAGCAAGCAACAATGGCGATCACCCAGCAAGATCACTTTATTACTGCTTGTTCACACCACATACATAGAGACTGTGCTAATCTTATGGCACTTCTTGTTTGTGGTGCATTGCACATGTGAATGTCAAATGGACCGAGTGGCCTCAACACTACAATGTTTCTTGCTTGGTCTGTTCCCCAACATTTTGTGGAAATCTAAACAAACAATTCTGCTAAAAACTACCAAACAGAAATAGAGTGGAAACTAGCTATAGAAAATGTTCACCCAAAACTATTTTCACCTAAAATCTTCAATCCGAAATGTAGTGTTATACTCTTAGATGCTGATTAACTTTATTTATTGCATAAGGCGTTGCTTGTGTTGGACAGATTTTAGTTCCATATTTTGTAGTTCAAATAGCAAACTTTCACCAATGTCTGTTCCTGCATATTTCTGCATGCCTTACTGTTTGTATGTTAATCGTTATGCATTTTTTGCTTGTTGTAATTATATACATGTGTCAGAAAGTTTTGTGCTCAAGTCTTGTTAACACCTCTGCCAGTAGTTTTCAATGAAAACCAGGTTTCTAGCATCTCTTAGCAACTCCATAACTTGCTAGGCAATTGTGCTAGAGAGCCATTCAAACCCTCAAAAGACGCAGAAAGTCTTCAAGTCTGCACTGCAAAAATTTTTTTAGTTCTGGGTTTCGTTTTTTTGTGGGTGACATAAGTGGAGTAGGTTAAGCCTTTTTGGCCTAGGTCATCAGGTCCTGGGCCCAAACTGCTAGATGGAAGTATTTCCCTCATGTTTATACTAGAAAATAGGCTAAAATCCAAGTTTTTTGAGCCTTTGATTGACTTCCTAAGGTTTCGGGTTCAAAAGTTATGGCCTAAAACAACAAATAATTTATATATATAGAATTAATCCTGTATCTAGATAATTATAAAAATTTCCTGGTACCTTGCATATTTTTTCTCCAAAAACCATGCAGTACCAAGTGTAGAGTGCTTTTTGAGTATTGCTGCTAAATAAGTTGATAACCCTACATGGTCCAGTTAAAATCATGTTACTTGGGTCACCTTCATGTTTTACCTAAAGCTTACTAAGCTACAAAAATAAGCAAAAAGTCAAAAAGGATTTTTGGAATGTCACAAGGTCAAGAAGCTATCACTGATTTCCTGAGAATAAACAGTCATCAAACCTAGCAGTTATGGAAAAGCCTTTCCATGTTGAGTTATCCAGGCCATGCAACCCACCCTTTCATATTTTGATGACATTTGGCAGGCTTGTAGAACTTCTTCTTCTGATCAAAAAGAAATAAATATTTGAAAATCAGACAAAAATAGCCAGAGTTACAAGCATTTGAAGTTTGCCTATCTTTGTATGTCACTCAAGTGTAATGGCAGGTGAAAGCTTGTATGGTTTGTTAATCACCAAACCTAGCAATTATGGAAGTGTAGTTTGTCATAAATAGACTCTGTTTTACTCACTGAAATAAGCATGTTTCTGGTCTTGGGCACATTGTAGCATGCTGTAATTACACCATCATTCAAACATTTGTTGTGCCATACTGTATAACTGTCTCGAGTTGCAAGAAGTCCATGGTTACAGTAGCTACTAAATGAAAATTGCTTGCTTACAACTGTGTGCATTCTTAATAATGCTGGATTACTGAGCATATTTCATACTGCCTGGTATACAAAAAATTTTGTTATAGCTGGTGACGTTTGTGAGAAACATTCCTGACTTTACGAGTTGCCGTTAAAGACTAGTTGCTACAAGGATGAGCTGTTCTGTCAAAATACAGCAGCAGAATTGATGGTAGTTCCACTTAATGAAACAAGTTGGTTGCAGAAACAAATGGTTGTCTGAACCTGATGTGTGAAACCATCTTCTCGCGACGTTAATGTGTGCAACTAAGCTAACCTGTTGTGTGAAACCACCTTCTCACAAGGTTGTAAAAGCATGTTGAAGTTGTAGAAGTTATGCTTGTGTTAAGATTACAGATGGCCGCCAAACTGCTGAAGCTTCTTCAGTGTTTGATTTTGACTGTCAATTTCATTTCGTATGCATTGAAACCATGGCAGCTCTTAAATCTAGTGGATGCTGGCAGTCTTTGCAAGAAATTGTGAGAAAAGCTGGTGGTAAGCCCAGTGTATTGTGATAATCTGTCATACTATTTAAGTTCTTCAATGTGATAGTACTTTTTCTGTTTGAAGAGATAAAGGTAAAACAGTTCTGCTTTAGGGTTTTTTTTTTGTCACAGACTGAATTTTTTCTAATGAGCGAAAAACATTAAGTCAATTCGGTCATATTATCCATAAATAATATCCCTGACCTGTGACTGACCCTTTTGTAGACATACTAGGGCAGTCACTACATCTGCTTATGCTCCACCCTGCTATGAAATTGTAGAATCCCACGCAGTCTGCAATTAAAAACGTTTACATTTCCTTGGTACAAAGTCATATCAAATATTCAAGAATTATTAAAAATTAAATTGTAGTGAAGTGCATCTGGTTTTGTAAGCAGCCACTGAAATACATTTGGAGCCGAGAAGCAGTGTTAGCCCAATAATTTTTCTCTTTAAAAGTGGAAACACTCTTTTTTGCTGTAGTGTTAAGCCTGAATTTGCTGCACTATTGAATTAGTTGGTGCTGCTCAATAAGAACATATACAATTATTGTTACTTTTTTGTTAATGCATGGCAATGTTTTTCAGGTTGTGGTTCAATACAAGCACTGCATATTAGTACTACTGTAAGTGATTCTATCAAAGCCACTACAGCAAAGTTTTTGGAAGATTGTTTCAAAATCTTTGAGATGGTTTTGCAATGTGGCAATCTCAAAAGCAAGGTTCCATCTGTGTTGAATTTTTTATGTTGGCTTAATTTAGCTGGCCAACATACGTATGAGATTTGTTATAAAGTCTTTCTCACACTTGTATCCATTTTGAGCAATGTCTGGTGAAACTTTTATGTGGGTAATTTAGTTATGACTGTCGAGACCTATCAATGTGAACTTCTTCTATTTGAATAAGGACTGAGGATGCGTAATTTTATGTGAAATCGATTTCCTATTAAAAATTCGCTGATCGATTCCTTGCTTACACCCATCGTGGAAAGTACATACTTGAATAGAGATATGTGCAAGTTTGAATCATCGCAAAAAGACAAAAGCAGATGGCAGTCGACTGATTCCTCGAAAGCATACAGAAACACTAGTGCTTTTAAGTGTTTTATTTGGTAATGTAATTATGACATGACACAGTTTATCAAATGCATGTCTTTGGTTACTTTGCGGAGGTACTGTGAGTTCTAACACAGCTATCCATTAAATGTGGCTTGACCAAGGCAAAAATGTTTTTTGAACGTACACTATTTGTTATTTTGAAACTATCTTACATTTTGCCTGGCAAATAAACATCAATTGCGCCAATTGGTTGTTGCACATATATCAGGGTATCTTTTGTGAACATTACTTGATTTACGCTCTTGGAACAAATGAAGAAGTTTAGCAGTGAAGTCCCACCTTAGTAAATTTCTTTGCCACAATTTTCAATATGTATTGCATGTTCTGTTTTTGAAGGAAAATCAGTATCGGTAGCATTGATAAGATGGACAGATAACAAAATTTCAATTTACATCGTGGATGCCTATTTTACAGGTATTTCTCTACCCCCCTCCACATACTCTGGAAAATGATAATGAGTGTAACCCAGTGCCCATCTTGGAAATTTTGGGATTTCTTAGTATTCCTGATGTTGGAAACCCGCCAGTTATTTCAAGGTAGAAATAGATTAAAGCTAGGTTTATTCAGTATTTTTCGGTCATAGACCGAAATTTTTTTGAAATGACCAAAAAAAATTAAGTCATTTCGGTCAGAAACACGGACTAATGAGTAGTGTTATGGTGAGTGTCAATACTACTATGGTACAAATAACCGAAATGTCTCAACGAAAAAAACCAGGATTAAAGGCTGGTCGTTTGTGTCGGTGGTAACAGCATCTCTTTGATAAAGCATCTGCATTTGTTGATGAACTTTATTGCGCCCAAAATGAGGTTTGTTCCAGCATGATTCTGCTCCCAGCTCCCCCCAAAAAAATCACAACGAGACCTCGTCTCTCCGGGAAATGTGGGTGATGGCAAAAAAGCTTAAATAAATGTTAAAAACAGTAAAGTAGTGAAAGCTTATAATTTTTACTCGGTTGTTTTGAAGCTATGTGCTAGAGCAGTGGCTCCCAAACTGGGGGTAAATTACCCCCCAGGAGTAATATGCAATTCTTCGGGGGGTAATGCGGAACCAAAACCACATTTCTGTTCTATATTATGAGCGATCACTGCGAAATATTGTGGGTAATAAGACCTAATCGCTACCTCAATTTGGGTAACGGCTCGAAAAAGTTTGGGAACCACTGTGCTAGAGGGATGCGTCCCCAGTTCGGGGAGGGAGGCGTTTGTTTCGGACATGTTCAAAGCAGAGAAAGACAATTCTTAAATGTATTTCGTGAATCCGATCGGTGACTTTTCCCTGTTGTTGCCAAGCTTTTTTGTGACTGTGCGATCCGCTGACGGCCGTCAACCCTGTGATGGCCCTCCTGCTTTTGGTTCGAAGTCAGGAGTGCACAAACCGCGGTCGTGCACATGCTATTTGTAATATAAAAAATGGCGACCGTGCATTAAGGACAACCTCTTGTCTACTGTACGAAGATGCTTAGTAGAAAAACAGCCAAACAGACGCGTGGAAACAGGCTGGACTCAGTGTGTGGAATCAGAACATAAGCAATGCAAAAATATATCTTGAACTCACTGGCGGTCGTAATTCGTAAAAATAAACGCAATGCAGCCGTCAATAGCGAAAAGGCAGTGCACCCCTGTTCTCATAGCGCTGAACTTTTGCAGACACATGGTGCTGCCGATTGCCGACGAGACCGCTCCAAACGGCGCCGACGCAGCGGCCAAGAACGACCCGTGCTTCAGCGTTTTGTTGCACGGAAGCCTGAAAAAAGACAACAAGGTCGCTTTCGCGAGGGTCGCGTCGGACTGGTACGGCGTTGTGTCTTTCTGGGCGGACAGCAAAAACAAGTCGAACCTCGTGCTGTCGCTGCTCTCACGCGGCCACGATACCGTGCCATGGCTGGGGGGGTTTCGTATGCTCGGCCCTGCCTCGTTGTTGCCTAGCGACAAGCGCGCTGCTCCTGACCTGCCGACCTTTCCCGTCCACAAAAAGGGAATCAAGCGAAGCTATGCACAGTCGACCGTCGCGTGGACGAGGCCGACCGGACTGCAGACCGACGTGCAGAAGATCCTCCGGAGCGCGAAGAAGCTTCCAGAAAAGTCGCAGGTAAATGTGAACTTTGAACCGGTCGCTCGTTGTGGTTCATGATGCTCGTTTTTATTGAAATTTGGCGTTGGTGCGGCGGTGGTCGCGCACAAGCTGCCGCCGTTTATATTCGAGAAAAGCGTTCTGTTTACACCAGTGGCTCTTAACCAGGGGGAAAGAATAAATTTCCAGGGGCGCGAGCCTTTACGCGCTCTACAACATGGGAAGCTTTATCAATAAATTTACCAATAATTACGTTTGTTTTTACAACTTATTTAATGCCAGGGAGGCTTGAAATATACGACGCAGAGAAAAGGTTAAGAACCACTGGTTTACACCAAAGATGAGGAGTGACGAGAAGCACGTTCACCCAATGCGTTTTGCACACTGCTTGGTGACGTCGTGGTGGTTTGGTTGGTAAATTGAGTGCAAGATTCTCTGTATGTGAACGAATGAAGTTATATCGTCATACCGTATTTTGTTAGGTCTTCTACAAGGAGCTGAACAGATTGCGGAGAGCAGCCTTGGCCTTCGGTTTCCACGACCTGCTCGAAGGGATCTCGTCGCTGCTAGAAAGGGAGTGTACCTTGCTTCCCGGAACCGCTCATCCGGAGGCGACACTCCAACTCTCGCACGCTGCTCAGGAACTGAGAGCGTCCATTGCACTCGGCTACGAACACACGTTGGTGCCCCTGAAAACCGATTTTAAATTCCACGGCGGAAAAAGCTGATCTTGGTTCAGATCGAACAGGCAAAGGTCACAGAGCGACCATGACCTGCAACATGCTCCGTTCGTTGCCGAAGGAAAAGTGTTGCCAAGAAACGCTTGGACGATGCTGCTGCTGTTCTCGACATTTTTAACACGGCCCGCATTAAGTTTCAGAGAGTTGAAGGCGCTACGAACAATCGTCTCGTGACTCCGACGTCTTCACTCCATCATCAGGATCGACCTGTGCTGTTGTTCATCAAGCAACTATTTTTTGGCAAAAGCAAAGTTTGGCCCACTTGGAACTGCTGCAAGCATTAACAAACTTACTAGGCCTTTTTATATGTTTCATCAAGCTTTAATGGCGAAGTTGCAGTTTTGCCTGATTACAAGACTGAAAAATAACTTGTGCCATGATTGTGGCGAAAAATTGAGAAGCTTTGGGTTTGGACGTGATGAAAAGAGATATATTGGGTCAGATGTTCCCTCGTTAAAAATGTTAACATGGACGGGAATAATGGGTCAAGTAGAACTTCATGTAAATGAAATAACTTCGTTGATAGAGCTGAATTGTAGGCAGTAAAGCCAACCATAATTTTATCGGGACTGATACTGCAACGGTGTATGCACTAATTTCCGTGAAGCTTGCTAGCACAGTCGACTGGGTAGATGTTAAAATCCGTTCGTATGCGATCAGATTCAGGAAAACATTGCAGACGCCTGTACATTTGTACTTCTCTTAAAAACGGTTATTTCCAGTGATCCACTTTCTCTTTTTCAAAAGTACTTGATCTTCTTGTCGTTCGCAGTAGAAGTGAGGGACTGCTGTTTGTCTTTTTCCCGACCTGAAACACTCGCGCGCGTGGCCGAAAGGAGCAAAGAAAAAAGGGAATATTGTGCTCCATTAGAAAAGTTTTGCCCCCCACATGTATCTGTTCTTCGCAGACTTGGCCACAACACGCAGAACCTTTCTCAGTTTTTGTAGAAACGAGATTAACCGTCTGTATTTTTGCAAGTCGGTTTCACTTCTGTGCTATGGTTAGAGAATTTTCAATAATTACAGCCAGGGCTCTGGAGCCGGAACTCAAATTTCAGGCTCCGGCTCTGGGCATCTAAACTTTTGGGCTCCGGCTCCAAAATCTAGAAGGTCTTGGCTCCGATTACAGAATGATTTGGTCCATTGAAAAGTGAAAACTGAAAACCACTTATTATTTGTACAACTAGCTTGCCGTACAAACCACGATGGTGGAAGCGAAACCAAAATTTCAGGCTCCGGCTTCGGTCTAAACGTTCTTGGCTCCAGCTCCAATCATCCAAAACTGCATGGGATCCGGCCAGGTCCACAGCCCTGATTACGGCAAAGAGTTGGTGTTTTCACTGTTCTGATCTTTTCAATGCACGGTGCGGTTGCGTCGCGGTGTTCATATTC
>Ga0210059_1012312_pt1 | contig 12947 bp, 11 predicted proteins | sample Ectturendosymbi2_FD_188042 | JGI IMG/M metagenome (GOLD analysis project Ga0210059, IMG submission 188042) | Ecteinascidia turbinata endosymbiont from Florida, USA - Sample 2 (SPAdes) (version 2) | ecosystem: Host-associated > Tunicates > Ascidians > Unclassified | place: Key West, Florida...
AAGAAGTGGTACATTTCCATTGGAAACAAAAAACCTGATTGAAATTTATTTGACTTAACCTGCAACTCTAATCCTTGCGCCAATATTTTTTTGATGAAACGAGAGAACTCCAGCACTTCTCTAATAGCGGTTGCCTTTTGCTAGCTCTTTTGCTCTACCTGGCGCCGCTCTTCTATTTTAAGCAATTGTTTCTGTGAACTAGTTCACAATCAAACGGAAAAATTGTGTGGAGCGTCTCTTGTAACAAGGGTTTATCTTAGACGAACACGATGAGGAAAGGATTGCAATACGAATGAAATGCAAAGTACAGACAGAGTAAAATCCGATATACACTACAGCGAAGAAAAATGTAGTGAAACGGAGCGCAGAATTTTATGAAGGTTTACACGCACAGATAGGTAGCGAAGTGCAATATTTCCCCCGAAACCATAAAATCTTTTTTGAGGCAGTAAATTTTTCTTGTTTCTGGCTCACTGGCTGTGGGAGCTGTTGCCTAAAGGTAGAGGTTAACAAATGGCGATTTTTAGAAGTTCTGTTTTACAAAAGAGAACTCGCCTACGGAAGTTCAAACTGCTCTTGGTTGATCTGTGGTTATAAAGCAACGTTTGCAACTGGAAAAAGCTATAATGCGTCGAATGTGTTTACAACCAATACTGGCAAAACGAAATGTTGACGGTATAAAGTGGATTCTTAGGTAGTTTTTTTAAAGGTTTTAAACTCCTGTGGTGGTAGCGCCATTAGGAACTTTTACTAAGAGAAACGTTTGCAGAATCACCAGGTATTGCATAAATGTAGGTAGTACGTAATCCGCTCGTACTGCGAAATATGCAGACTGCATTTGCTCAATGGTTGTTCGGTGAAAAACTAAGGTTGTTCGGTGAAAGTTTGCTGCAATCAATTCGTTGAGGAATTTATTCATTCCGTAGACCTACACAAACGCACCTTCTTTCAATACGTGCGGCACTGCACAATTTTCTGTGATGAGAGTTAGCCAATGCGCCACGATATACTCCGCATTGTTGGATAATGTTTATGCACAAAAGCAAGTTTGAACGCAAATGGGTTATTAATGCTTTATTTACACAAATTAGTTTTGTTGAATAACATGCATATAGGAATTAGCTATCGGTTCGTCGTTAGTCTTGTTCAATAACATGCATGTAGGTATTCGCTATCGGTTCATTACTGAAATAAATTAACTCTGTAATAAAAAGCAGATATTATATTTGCTAAATTGAACAAAATGTGTTGTAAGATATGCATTACTTTTTGCCAGCGTTTAATCAAACCTAAACTTTTGGGAAAGTTCCACCGCTCGGCTAAACGACCTGAGGCATTTGCGTAAGCCGTGGTTCTTCAACTCATTTCTCAATGACCCTAGATGGCTTTGACGATCTCCTCAGCAAAGTTGCTCCGTGCAGAAGCTTACATTACGGTACGTACTGGCACTAAAAATTTGTTTTTGTGCAAAAACGTTTTGCTTGCGACCATACCTTAATTTTTTCTAGGGATTTGGCTACGGAGACAGTTTTACCAACACTGGTTTCTCTAATAGAATGTATAAGTTCAGTCTCAAAAATTGTGTTTCAAACATGCCTTGCGATGTGGAAGCTGTTACAACCGAAATTTATGCCTGTGCAGGACACAAGATGTGGGAAAATGTTGAAACTAATTACCAAAACCTGTGGCAATTTCCATTTTTCTTTGGAAGCATAGGCGGCCAGCACATCTTGTTTCAAGCTCCAGCAAGGTCAGGCTCATTTTATTTCAAATGCAAGTGAATTTGCAAGTATCGTACTAATGGCTGTAGTTGATGTCTGATACAATTTCGTAGCCACTGATGTCGGAACGTATTGTAAGCAGTTAGATGTTTTCGCCAAATCTATTCTTTTGAAAAAAGCTGAGCGACAATAAGCTGGATTTACCACATCCTGAAAATCTTCCTGGCAGTATTGTTGTAGTTCCACATGTGTTTGTAGCCGACGAAGCCTTTCCTTCACGACAGACTCTTCTTCGGCCCTTGCCTGGAAAGTGCTTACCGATTCAGCATTGACTTTTCAACTGCAGACTGTCCAGGGCATGTAGAATTGTTGAAAATGCGTTTGTGGCATTATGGCTTCTCGTTTTCGTGTATTCAGACGGCCACTTCAGGTGATACAACAGACAGGAGATATTGTAAAAACTTCAACGGTTTTAAACAATTTCCTGAGGAGAAAACTGCTGCGGGCTGCATGGAGACCAACACTGCCGATGTCGAGGATCGCAGTGGCATTTTTCACAGAAGTCAATGGGGAGAGGCCGATGGTGGGATGGCTCAATGGCTGATATGAGATGGTTGTGTCCTTTGACGAGGTCAGGACGGGGACACAGCCAAACGGTATCTGAAGTTCGTGAGACGTTCTTCCAGTACTTTTCAAGCCCACAAGGATCTTTACGGTGGCAAAATGAGGTAATAAACAGATGCTGCATCAATCGCGGTGGTTGCGACTTCAGCTGGTTCCATGAAAATAACACTTTGTAACATTAACACGGAACTTTGAATCTTTGGAATTGTGTAAATAAAAGCGTGATTTTACTGTTTCAGAATTCGCTTTCGAGCAGCATTAAGCTTTGGCCCGAACAGCCATTCTGTTGCTGAATTTTAACACTTAAAAATAAAAACGTAACGCAAATTACTTCTTCCAAATGTACAGTCAGCGGCATAAACCTGAGTGAGGTGCGTTTCGTGTATAAAAATACCGTTACGCCGCCTATGCATAACACCTTCCACGGTTCATAAAGTTTGTGCATTGCCTTGTAGTAGCACCAACTCTTAGCACAATCAGAGGTTGTTGCTTGACTTGATGAAGATGTGACGTTTTCATTGCTTGATAAAAAAAATACAGTGCTGTGCAAATAAGAAAACGTTACCAGAAAAGGCAGCAATCTTACAAATGCAATTCCGTAATATCCTCTAAATATATTAGCACTTCCACGCAACGGAAATTTGAACATATAAACGAAATTCTTCTTCTTGTTCCAGGAGCTTCATCAAGACATGCATCCACGGGCGTCGAAATGATTTTTCACAAGGGGGAGGGTAATAATAATTGATTTTTCCACGATTAGCCAACAATTTTTCCAGGGGAGGGAAATGGTGAAATTTCATTTTACGCACTGGAAACGAAGAAAACAACCTTTTTTTGCTAAAAACAAATATAGGAAAACATCAAATTTTAAAATTCAGGGCTAGCCTTGACCTCCCTGCCTCCCTTCCGACGTCCATGCATGAATTTTACAAGCCTTCGTTATCAAGAACTTCGCAAACTACGTGATGTGTATTCGTCTCAGCCATTTTGTCTCAACCAAGAATAGCAAAAACCAAGTATGTAGGATCCTCATTTGCATCTGCAAAGAAAAGAATATGGAAATAGCGAAGCGTAGAACGAAGTACTGTAGCACATCGTTTAAAGAAACCAAGCCATATTACAGCGGAGTAATGATTGAGATCTGTAGAAAAAGATTGACCACTCTCCTTACCTTTTCAAGAACAGCCAGCTGGTATAAAATGTATCGTCAATTTTGCAAGAAGATGATGGCCTACCATCCAATTTCAGAAAGTTTTAGAGGTCTTGACCTTATGCTAGAAAAATGATTTTTTACTGCTATGACTGTATTAAAACTAGGAGTTAACAACATATGTACCTAAGACGAACAAAAAACATAGATTAGCAAAGCCAATCTTTGTATATCAGTACAATCAACTTATGACGTTCATTTCTGATTTCCTGCAAGACACTTTGTAGAGAGTCGTCACACTTTTCGATTGGCATTTTTCTGTTGCTTCGGTTTCCTTCCAAGTCTATAATTTCAAAATGAAGTTAAATCACTGTGAACTTATTCGACAACTTTTTGAACTAATTTGCTTAACCCTGCCACAAGTTAGCTCGTAAACTACAAATTTTCACACTGCATGTGACAACACTGTATGGACATGGTATGCCTGGAATATCTCTACCTGCTTTCAGTGACTTTGAAGCATACAAGCAAAAAGAATTACAATGCTCAGAGAACTTTCACCGAAGTGATCAAAACAAAGTTTGTAAATTTGTTCAAGCAGAGCAAGTGGAGCAACTTTGGTAAAACAAAGTTTCAGTGGTTTAATGGATAAAGATATCTCTGTAAAGTTGGATTTATGTTCAAATTTGACAGCATCCAATCAAGATTTCAAAACTTTTATCTACAAATGTTTGAAATGCTCAGAACGTTCGATAGCACTGCGTGCAGGCAGCTCTTCGCCACAGGGGTCTTTGGTGGGCTTAGCCCCCACAAAAAGCTCTAAGCCCCCCATATTGAAATATGAAACGCTATAAATGAATAGAGTTTTTGCTTTCAACCCCCCTGCACAAACGTTTAAGCCCTCCTGCACAAAGGCAATGCCCCTATTGAAGACTTTCTGGCGACGGTTCTGCGTGCAGGCCGGAATTAGTTCAAGCGCATGACACTTATGCTGTCACTAGCATAGTCTTTCTTATCATGCGGTTAATCTAAATGTGATACTTACAAGGTGAGTAGAAAATTGTTTCTTAACTGAAAAGAAATACACAAATAGGGAGTAATCAACCAAGAACGGCTCAAGAATGAAACAAACAACAAATAACCTGTTTGAAGAGGCATAATATGAAAGACAGGTTTGAGCGGTTGCCGATCTTTTGGACTTGATGAGGAAGTTTTGAAAGCAAATTCGAAGGTTCTTGAGTCTGTCCTTTGATTTCAATTACTAATAAACAAAGATATACTGAATAAATTAGTTATGCGTAGCCTATATAGTGGATACATTAGTGCAGAGGTGGGCAAACATTTTTCTACGGTGGGCCGCATTGAAGATTTTATTGCTACCGAGGGCCGCATGCTCGTATTACATATATTACCAGGGTTTTTTAAGGCATTTTAGGGACCCGATTCGGTTCCCTAGAATTTCAAATCGGGTCCCTAGAATCAGAGAAAATTATCATCGGGGCCCTAAAACCAGAGAAATCGGGTCCTTACAGATCCAAACCGGGTTCCTAACTTTTTTCTTAAAAAAAACCCTGATATCATATATTACATCTATAATCGCTTCGAAAACTTTAAACAAGTTTTACATGAGCTACCACAAAATGAAGGTAACAATAGTCACTTCCGGTTGAGTAAAATGGGGTTTCGAATGGTACGTGTGGAAAAATAACTTGATAATTCTAATCTAATCGATAAAATTACTTTAACATAGACTCCAAATATGTACTATCTACAGTGGCGCAACCAGCTCTTCATTTCGGGGGGGCAATTTTCATGAAATTCATTCGATGACGTCATCGTGCTTATTCAACCGTGGTACAACGTTTTCGCAAACGGTCACATATAATAGTAATGTATTTTTGCCCGCAGACACGAAGTCCGTAACATACAAACACACACTTTCTGCATAACGGTGGTTAATAAAAACAAAAACAGAACCTTTTACAACAGCGTTGGAGACTGAATCACTGGTGTCAAGCGAAATTTCTGACTTCACGCCATATGCGCATGCACAGAGCAACATTCAACATATCAAATACGCTGAGAAAACTGATGATTAGGGCTTAGGATTTAGTGTTTAGGTAAGTGTGTCAAGTTAGGGTTTATGTTACAGTTAGAGTAAGAAACGCAATTGAAGTCTAAGATTAATTCCAATATTTTTCACTGGTTTTACTTATTCCCATACTGTAGCTTGTTGTGGGTATCTGACATCTAACCAAAAAGTTTGATTTACACAAGACACATCAAAAAAGTAATCGCCAAACTTTATTGCTTTACTCTTAGAAGCAAAATAACTGAAAAAAATAATAGGTCAGAAATTTTGCAGAGGCCAGAAATTTCGCTTGACACCGGCCTACAGAAACGTACTTAACAGAACGTTTTGTAACGGCGTTGGAGGCCAAGCCTCACGTTTACAGACGCATTCTTAACACTAATTGTTCACTTGGTACAGCACTACTTCAGAGTGGGACGCTAATTCCTAAACTGGCCAAGCCCAGGTAAAGTACGAATGCATTGTGTCATGCACACCCTCAAACGAACAAACACTACAATGTCCGAGTACCACAGGCGTACGGGAAGGGATTTTACTGGGGGGGGGAATTTTGCCCTGAAAATAACTATTTGCCCTGAAAGTAACTTTTTAGTTTAATCCGAATGGGGCCCTAAACCTCTTGTAAACCTGTTCTATACAGTTGAATTCGTTTATAACGGCTTCGTCTGTAACGTCAGTTCGCCTATAACGTTACATTTTGTTCGGTCCCGATAGCATCTTTTTCATTCATTTCAATTCGCTTGTAACGTCATTTCGGCAATAACGTTCTTTATGCAATCGCCTAGAGGTGCTCTTACAGGCAAATTCTGTAGTTACCTTGCTTGTTAACTCACGGGGTTGATGTTCCTTGCATGTTGTGTTCTCCCCGACAAGAAACGTTACGGTAATCGCCTTTACTGATGCAAATATATACACGACCAGGTCCGTCGCCAGGATTTAGCAGCAGGGGGGGCCAAAAACCAGAAGGGGGGACACATTTTTAAAATACAGTATTGAATGTATGCAAAAATCGAGGGGCCAAACTTGAAATGGGGGGAACCGATTTCAAATGGGGGGGTCAGTGACCACTGGCCCTCCCGCTGGCGACATTCCTGTACGCGACAGCAATGGCGCAACGCAAAGGTTAAAAGCGACGGTTCCGGATCGAAGGGTCGGACTCCCTGCACCTGCCTGTGTTATCGTTGCTGTGCGCTTGAACAATGCACTTATAAAGACGCGGAAGGCGTCCGTGCGGCCCACTTCTAAAGATTGTACCTCGGGAAATGAAACACGCACTCAAAATGCGTGTGCCACCGTGCCTATACGTATTGCATCGTATTCGTATACTGTTATTGTACCATGTACAGTACTGTACGATATTCCTATAAATGTAGCCTATAAAACACTTTCCAAGTACTTTGACTGGGGAGGCACTGTCTTTTTCAACGCCAAATTTGCGAGTGTATGAATTGAATTGAGTAGCATAAACTCACCACTCAACTGGCTGCTTGCAGAATGACTACTGCTTAGGCTTTCTATCCCATATCATAATTTGTTAAACACATATAGGCACAATGGCTATTCTAGATTTGAAAAAAGTAATATATAGGAGGACCAAACTGAAGTGACTTGTCTACTACTTGTTTTACGGCTTCACTGAAAAGTTGAAACAGTCTTACAACTCATGCATATGTTTACAATGCATGCAGTGATCCAATCGAGAATGCAGACCATCAGTATGATCGGCAGCTGCAGAGAACTTCAATGAAATATGCAAAGTAAAAGCACGACTGCGCGAAGTGCTGCAGATCACTAGTGCGCAGCAACACGCACCAATTCACTTTATCCTCCCCCGCCTAAAATTAAATCGAACCGGAGGTTCAACGCACTGGCGAAGGAAGTACAAAACACGTACGATACGAAGCACAAAAAGCGACCGACTCAATACAAGGATACGATGCGGCCACAACAAGCAATCAGAAGTAACATGGAGCACATTTGCACACTACGTTCATCCGTGGGCGTATCTTAAGGGTCCTCCCCTTTGTTACTAGAATACGACAGCCTCACATGGACAGCATCCCCAGGTGCTTCATTCGCCGCCAAACGCACACCCACACTTGGAAGCTTGAATGAAGCAACTGTGTCAATACGTCTGCACACAGCGCGGCAGGTTAACGCCACGCCATGGTGCACAGCAACACTAACCAATTTTCTTCACAAACTGACTGAATAGTACTGGCTGTTCGCCATGTAAAATAAACAAACATGAATAAATGGAAACAGGAAGGACAACTAAAAAGATATAGCATCGGCTCGTCTGTCATTACTCACATCATCAAATCCCAAGAACGCTTCCTTCACTTCACAAGCCACCTCTCTTTTAGCCACATAATGACAGAGATCTGAGCTTTGTTTGTGACATCCGTTGACTCGGCTACTTCTGCAGCAACACATGGGGCTGCATTTATCTCCTGTATATCATATCTAACCACATCACCTATTGCTGCAGTTAAATCGTTCTGATTTCTGAATAATGTTTGAGAAGCCAGAAAACACAGTAGTTGTCTTTGTCACAGTAGTTAATCTTTCATCTTTCGCAGCAAGAGTATGCAAAAGTTCTACATAGTTGCAGCGATTAGAGGAAATTGAACTCTCATCGTTGCTACAAAATGCTAGTTGCTGTTTCACTGGGAAGCAATTTACATTAATGAGGTCTTTCAAAATCTCTCGATTTTCCCTTACCTTAGCATTGTGAAGCTGATATTTAGTCTCCGCTCTTCGTTCAAGTCAAAGAATATCATTACGCTTCCAAAAGTTTTTAAAGCAATTTTGGTTTTGAATGTTATTTTTTGACCTGGCATGTCTGCTGAGGCTTCTTGGTAGATTTTTCATGTCACAAAATCTTGTTGTAGTCCACACAGTTCCATATCAAGTTTTCCCAACGCGACTTGTCGGTCATGCCAGTGATGCCATATCACCAGGATAGAATTGCCTATGTCGTAACATTTCAAACGTTTTCATTGAGGCAGAGATATTGGCTGCCTCCCTTCGCCGTCTTACCACTCTAGCTGCATGTGTGACCAACTACTGATGTGACATAACGCTGCATATTCAGTATATTATGCACAACGTCAAGTAAGGACCAGTCTATGGAATGCGAGAGCATATAGTAGGCGTGCATATATTAAAAGTGTATACAAACATTACACTGTTGCTGACGAAGATTACAGAGCTGACATAAAGGTGATTGCACTGCAAGCGCACACCACAGTTTGTGATAAACTGCTCAATGCGAATGCCACCCGGTGAGAGGAGCACAAGCAGTCGCTGCTTCCCTTCGTGACTGTCTGTCCCCTGACTTGAAGAAGAAAACGCAAATTCAGATGTATTGACTATGAAAATGATTAGAATCATACAATAATTGCACCTTTTCAACATGAAAGGACATCTTTTTGTTCAATTTGTTATTTTGGATCCCTAATTCGTTTTGCACATTTCATGATTATGCTAGGGGAGGAACTCCCTTCCTTGCCTCCCCTGACGCCTGACGTTCCGTCACTGATTTTTTATCATTCAGATTTTTGAACAACTTTCTTGCTCTGTAAAACAGCGTTGCCATGACATTTTTCACTGTGTTGAAATATTTTTTATCTTTTAGGACTTTTGAGCAGCTTGTGGCTTGCCCTGAAAAACAGAGTGTGCCCTGAATTCATTGTATTGATTATATATATATATTTTTAATCATTCAGAATTTTGAACAACTTGCGCATGCCCTGAAAAATAGAGTTTGCCCTAAAGTTTTTCACTGCTTTGAAATATTTTTATCTTTAAGGATTTTTGAGGAACTTGCGCTTGCCCTGAAAATAAAGTTTGCCAGGAAATTTTTCGCTGTATTTAATATACTGTTTACATTCAGGATGTTTGAGCAACTTTTGCTTGCTCTGTAAAACAGAGTGTGCCCTGAATTCACTGTATTGAATGTATTTTTTATCCTTCAGAATTTTGAACAACCTGCGCTTGCCCTGAAAAACAGAATTTGCCCTGAGATTTTCCACTGTATTGAAATATTTTTTATCTTTCAGGATTTTTGAGCAACTTGATCTTTCCCTGAAAACAGAGTTTGCCCTGAATTTTTCAAGCCGTGGTGGCGGCCGCCCCCCGCCCCCCCGCCTCGTACGCCACTGCAGAGCACTCAGTCACAATGTAAAATGCGGTTGTAGTGTTCAAAGAATAAGGAAGAATATAACAATCTGACTGCATGCAAGCAGGCAACCATTACGTTATTAGACTTTCTGCATCTTTCGAGAAACAATGCATGTTTTTTCTTAATACGGCCTCAAACGTAGGAATGTTACATTGAACCTGATGAGTCATGACTACTAACACTCGCTCTCCAGGGCAGGTTGTATAGAGCACCGCATCCAAAATTATAGGCCACACGCAGAGCTGGGCAGTAGCGAGCTACTAAAATAGCGAGCATGCGGTAGCGAGCTATCACCATTTTACCGCTATTCGTTACTTTGGCGTGAGTGGTGGCCAAAAAAAAAACTTCGCAAGAGCTCTTCCGTCAGTGCACGTTGATAGTAACTGCTCTTCTCACTGTTTTGCGCTGATTTTGGATGATTTGTTTGCGGTAAGCTAGCAGCATTAGGAAAGATTTAGCTCAGGTTGCTTTTGACCTGGTCGATATATATGTTCCACTTTAGTTCGGTAAAAACTCAGCATCAGCGACAAACTTAAAGCAGTTGGGGCTTCGAAACAGAAGCATTGGCTACTGCTACCGGTAAAGCTGCGTATGACTGAATTGAATGCTTGGAAAAATATGGCGCTGGGTTCAACATTTCGCTGCATGTGCAATTACGGTTTTTGTTTTGAAGTATATGTCAGTATGACAGTTTTTGTAGCTTGCTTCGACTTCAGGATATTTGGCTGTATGCATAACTTGAAAGCAAACTTATGATTCTGTCTTGAAGACAGTGGCGTAACTAAGGGGGAAGTGGAGAAATCTGCCCCGGGCGCAGCATTTTGAGGGCGTAAATTGAGGCTGGAATGTCACGTGACAACTACGAAATGTCAGCGAATGCTAGTAATTACAAGTTACAAAATGTCGAATGCAAATCGCTGATGCCGAGTTGCAAAATCTCATCAAGATCACCAAGGTTCGCAAAGGGAGCAATTACGAACCTTAGTGATGTTTTAAGGCAGGGGTCGGGAACCTATGGCTCGCGAGCCAGATGTGGCTCTTTTGATGACGGTATCTGACTCGCTTGATATTTTCTTAACACGACTGTTACGGATGAAACATTTTCTGTAATTTTCCTACTAAGCCATCAGCAACACCATGCAGCACCAGAAGTCGGATTAACAGTATGAAGCATGTTATTAAGAGAATATTCATACATTTACCATTGTTTAAAATTGTTGATTTTGTTTAAAAACGCACTCGTTAGTTAGTAAGTTAGTTGCATTAAGTGTTGAGAAAGACTATACGGCTCTCACAGAAATACAATTAAAAATATGTGGGTTTCATGGCTCCCTCAGCCCACAAAGGTTCCCGATACCTGTTTTAAGGCGTCGCTTGTATCTTCAGCAACCAGCTCCCGCGTGTGGTTTGACTCATCATTGCGTCACAATGCTTTCAGATGCCAGACTTGCGAACTTTCCCACAGTGCATGCAACTGCGCATGCTTTTAGAGCAGCGATAAACCTTAATACAGGGGTGTCAAACTCGTTTCAGTTCCAGGGCCACTTCAGGCATATTCAATCTGAAGCGGGCCGGACCAGTGAAATCATTGCATAACATCCTGTTATATGTAATGCCAACTTCCAACTGTTTTTATAACTTTAATGCAAAAATTTCAAGCTTATCTGAAAATGATTATTAGCACATTTAAGGAGCAACTTTTCCAAACTCCGCAACAACATGACGTTTCTTGAGAAAAGTCTGTTCAATTTGACGATATATTAACAAGATTTATCATTAATGACTTTGAAACCAACCGAAACGAAAATACAATGACTAAATAATCAACCGAAGCAAAATATTTCGGAAAAACCGAACCGGTTACTGTCAAATTTCCGTTTCGAACACCTCTGCTCGTCTGCAGCTAAATGCAGTAATCCTGACCATCCGGAATTGGCACCACATTGTGCAAACTAGTGGAAACTTGAATTTTTCTTCTACTCTGGAAATGCATGTTTTTAGGCAAAACATACAGCTTGTGACAATGTACAAACAATATGGTTCCGTCTAGGGATATCTACAAACTCCTAGATATCCCTGGAGTTTCTAGATATCTCTGGTTCCATCAAACGTTTGTAATGAAACTGCTGACTAACACTGCATTCACTCACTGTTCAAGCGTTCATTGTCTTGAAATATTTCCTTAGTAAACACCCACTGCTGCAGAACTATGTTTCAGGGCGCAAAGAAGCAGCTCACATTAAATATGTTAGCGATTTAGGCCTACGCCTGAAACTTGGTACCTTTTAGCTTTCACTAGTGCATCGATATCAGGTGTCAAATCCTGTGTAGAAGCCACTTTCAGGATGTCATTTAAGTGAGCGTTGAGCGCAGCTTTGCTTTATCGATGTTCATAGCAGAAAACACTTGTTCACAAAGGTATGTCGTCCGAAACATGCACAAAACTTTTGTTGCAAGGGATGTCACTTTGGGGCAGCCTGCATAGGCATAGCCAGGGGCAAAGGGGCCATGCCCCCCCCAATTTTTAGAACGCAGTCATTTTGTGCTTAGAGAGGCGTTTTTCCAAACAAAATAGTGTTATTCGCCTAAAATCAAACATTTTGCCACCCCCAATTTTTGGGCTGGCTACGCCATTGGTAGCCTGGAAAAAGATACCGATAGAATGTGCCCAAGCTCGCCAAGACAAACTTGTTCTTCAAATTTGAATCACACTGCAAGTCAATTATTCCAAGTTGCAAATCCACGGGCAGAGCAGAGGCAGTTAATGTGAATGGCGAGAAAAAGACTTGGAAGTCTGTCTCAAGTTGGTCAAAAATCTGAAACCGCTGCTTGAGCTCCCGCAACAACTCTGTTATCTTATCTTTGCATTGATTCAAGTCAATGTTCAGTCCCGTGGTACGCATACTTTTTAGACAAAGGAAATGAACAGTGTCATCACCGGAAAGTTGTGTCTTCCACAAGGACAACTTCAACTTAAATGCAACTTATGGTGTCGTAATATTGAGTGACAAGTCTTTTGCAGCCTTGCAACATTTTGTTCAGATTATTCAAGTGCTGCGAAAAAACCACCGTAAAGGCAAGGTTTTGCATCTATTGTGAGATGAAATCCTAACACTGGCTTGCATTTTTTTTCATGAAGTTTTCAATTTCCTCACGTAAATAAAAAAAAAC
>Ga0210059_1012313_pt1 | contig 12945 bp, 5 predicted proteins | sample Ectturendosymbi2_FD_188042 | JGI IMG/M metagenome (GOLD analysis project Ga0210059, IMG submission 188042) | Ecteinascidia turbinata endosymbiont from Florida, USA - Sample 2 (SPAdes) (version 2) | ecosystem: Host-associated > Tunicates > Ascidians > Unclassified | place: Key West, Florida...
ATGAACACTGACAATGCCCAATGGAAAGAGCCAGAGTTAACAACCTTAATCAGTGAAGTGGGTGGTAGCACAAACATGCAAAGCATGCAAGCTCGCGTTCTACAATATAAAGCGTAGTCGAAGGCTCCGGTTGATTCCGAGTGCTGGAATCGCCACTGCCGACACATGATTTAAATGTTTTTGCACAAAAACTTTCCCCGCAAACACGTGCTGGTGTTGGTTGACTTGTCAACACTCGGCATTCCACAGACCGACTCGATTTGAATGAGTAAGCGGCAACTAAAAAAAACGCACTGTGATCTTAATCCCCAGTAAAATAGACACCCGGATTTCGTTACGTTGTCAGGTAGCCTTGCACTTTATTGCACGGCATCGGCGAAGCAAGCAAGAAATCTGAGTATTATGAAGTGTTTAGATAATGAAGAGAAAAGTGAATGCTCCCAAGTGGTTGAGCTAAAACTTAAACTAATTTGTTTTACTTTCTTGGTTGGTAGTTTGTGGATTTTGACCTGAATAAGAGCTTACTTGTAACATGTTCATTTGGCCATCTAAGGAAAAATATAGCGACACATGTACGTTCAAAAGAGCTGAAGCTTGACAGCGTTCGACCGTAAAAAGTTGTGTCAATGAAGTCATTTGAGAGAGTATGACCGAGCGCGTTTATCAACCGCGTTGCGCAATATGTGCACATGCTCACCGGTAGAATGCATACATTTTTCAATTTTACTTGTTTACTGATATCGTTTGCAAGGTATCTGCTTTAAAATCTATTATTTATCAGCCTACTCTAATAATTTTAATTGTGTTTTTTTTAGACGAGTACTTTTTTCTGTAGAATTAAAAGACTAACATCGACTTGATCGTATTTTGCAAAAGTGAGAGATGAACGTGCATTTACATCGATTTAAAACAAGTTTCCGTATTCCTGGAAAGTGCGAATAGGGTTTATGAATTCATCTGAAAAGAATTATCACTTTAAGTAACTAATACAGCTGAAGGTCGGAGTCGGTCCGGAGTCAGAGTTGGAGTCGGATAATCGAAGTTGCCAGGAGTCGGAGTCGGAGTCGGATGACGGGACTTCCGACTCCACAACCCTGCTCCTCAGTATATTAGACTTCAGGAAAAACGTGCACCTGTTTCTGCTACCTTCGCCGAACTTTTTGAAAAGCTGTCGAAGATGTATTCGCGTCGAGATGTTTTGTTACTGTCCGAGCCATTCATCGTTTTCAAGCGTTCGCCACGGGCGGTAGCAACTTATGTTGAACCCGGAAGAGAACAAGGAGGCAGGGATGCATTCTCACCTCTAGACCAAGAATCTAAAAATGCGTGAACTTGCTTTTGCACAGGCATGTTTCTTCTCTTGTTTTCGTGTATTGTTTCGGTCGTCTGATGGTGATTGCAATATCTATCGGATTCTTGTTTCACACAGTGGTTACTGCAATGTGACATTTGTCAAGGTCAGTCGATTGCCACGTTTGAACCTGAAATGGGACCTTGCTTCAGCTTGTGCGTGGCACTAGAGTTTAGATAACGCTTTACACCCGAAAGGTAAATGCACCATTTCAACACATATTTGCTATGCATTGATTTTGTAGAGGCAAGTGAAACTGTATATATCTGTAGGGAAAATGCACTTTTTACAATTAACCATCCTTGTTCTAACTCTAAACTTTAACAAAAACCGAGGCGGGAGATGCATTATTTCAGATTTGTTTTTCTGAAAATAGATTTCAGCCAATAATAGGGGAATTGAAAAGATACATGGATATTAAACTGCATGGGCTTTACTATAGAAGGAATACTGAAGTAGTAAGATATTTTTAAATAAATAATAGAATCAACAAAAAACAATAGCGATCGTTATTGATTATATAAACTGTTAAGTTTTTACAAGTTCTTGATAGAAAACCACTGCTAAACTTTACAACAAAATTTTAGTGTTCCTTGCAAACACGCAAGGTCTTTTATTCAAGCGTTTAGCGCTGTGCATACATTTTTTAAAATCAAATTTTAATACTTTGTTTGATTCTTAAATATTTACAGATTTATTAAGCCTTGAAGCACCTTCATCGAATTTGTTTAATAAATTTCCGAGACCTGCTTCAGTTTTATTAACCTAATAAGTAGCTTTTCTTTGTTTTTTGAAGTCACCATTTGCGCTTACTGTTGTGATTACGTGCAGTTTTTCATTTAAAAAGTTCAATTGAGGCGGAAACGGAAAATCCGTTTTTCCAGAAAACGGAAACGCCAGCGAAATAAAAAATTAAATGTGCGAAGCAGAAAACAATTGTGTTTGATGAAGGCCTACCAACAACAATTTATTTCTTTAGCACATAGGCCGGATGAAGGGCTTGAGCTCCTTTATATCACGTCAAACTTTATGTTTATAGTGCAAGAAAATTATGTAAATTATTTCAAAAGACTGTTTTTCTTGAACATTTTTACCAACATGCACAAATCAAGACCTGCAGCACAAAAAGTGCTTTACTAATAATATAATAATATTTATTTTGCGTCAGACTCATGGGCCATACCACAAGGGTACTCGAATAACACAATAACACAGATATGGCTAGTCACAGCGCATTGCAGTGCAGGTGTTAGATGATAAATATAGACAACACAGGGAGATGACAAACACTGAAGCAGCGCACCAGCTATAACTGCATTCACTCATCATCAAATAGGAATCCGGCAGTGGGAGAGAAATGAAATCATTTTAACATCAGATTCTGAAGTAAATGGCTAAAAAATTCGTATGGGGGTGCTCAACAGCACACATGGGGTTGCTCAACAGCACACATGGGGGTGCTCAACAGTACACATGGGGGTGCTCAACAGCACATATGGGGGTGCTCAACAGCACACATGGGGGTGCTCAACAGCACACATGGGGGTGCTCAACAGCACACATGGGGGTGCTCAACAGCACACAAAAGCGTGTAAATTATTTTGATCAAGGCTTCAAATGTTTTTACGAGATATTTGGCTTGAGGCTGACAACCGTTTGTTTTCACAAAATTTGAAGCAAGGTTTAACGGTTGGCATTAGACTAGTTTTACAAAATCAATTTAATTACGTATTTGGCTTGCGCACATCCTCGACATGGTGGGTGTGATAGAGGAATCATAAAAAAAGTAAAAACCATGAGGCGCCACGGAGTGCACGGAAGGTTTAGATTGCTACGCACAGGCAATACTGAAGAAAAGCAGACACCAGGGAAACGCACCATCAGCAACTACTGCGATTGGTCACCGTCATACAGCGCTAAATAGTGGAGAAGAAATGAAGATTTGTGATAAGCATCAGACCTTTGAAATGATCGGATAAAAAAATTTGATGAAGACTCACATCAGCGAAAGAAGTCATACAGATAGTTTCTAAACAAGGCAATAAACGTCCTGACATAATGGTTAACCTGGTGCGGGCGAACACTTACATTTATTGGTATTAATGCATACTTCGGTAGGCATTGTTGCAGGCAACTCGTAAGCGTTTCATGCAGGTCTGTGTGTGTTTGCTGCATAATTGGCAAGCATTCATTGGCATGCAATAGGCACGAAATGAAGTGTTTTTAAAAGTGTGCTGTCCACATATTGCAAAATTTATCTGCAAAATTTTAGACCTTTACATATTTTTACGAAAAAAGAAGCAATGTTATTAGTTATTTGGTTTACATGTATCGATTGTAGAAATTACTTGATGAAAGTGTGGCATGATTTTAATTTTGTTAACTGCCCACTTTCATTTTCGGCATTCTATAGTTAACATCTTCAACATGCTTCCTGTTTTTCAAAAGTTAACATTTCTAAGGAACGCGCAAACGACGCGGCATACACAGGAAATGGTGTTTCGCTCTGGTTTGACTTCGTACGATTCATTAACTGAATTTTTGTTGACGTTGAAAGAGTTATTTTCCAAACATTCAGTGCATCTGTGGCGTAATGATATATGTTTTTACTGCGTCAAATATATATGTTTTAACGCGTCAACTACAAACTGCATTTTCACCGAATTAACGCAGGGAATGAGAGTTAAAAAGTTTCAGATCATTCCTCATTAAACTTTTATGTCTGCTGCTGGTAACGCTTGACGTGACTTGGAATTAAGTTTACTAGTTTGTTGTTTGTTACTTCTATGGTGTTTTCTGATTCTCTCCGATTTATTACTTCTCTCATGTTTGATATTTCTGTCAAATGTGTGCTCAACACTTTTTCGCTTCATTCGTGATACCAAAACTATTCTATGGTGATACAAAAACTATTCTATGGTGATACGAAAACTATTATATAGTGATACAAAACTATTCTATGGTGATACAAAAACTATTCTATGGTGTTTTCTGATTTGTTACTTCTATGATGTTTTCTGATTCTCTCCTACTTATTACTTCTCTCATGTTTGATATTTCTGTCAAATGTGTGCTCAATACTTTTTCGCTTCATTCGTGATACAAAAACAAAACTTGCCCATACAAAATTAGCGAAAATCTTACAAGTTTTTCATTCTTCCCACTCAGCCTAACTGTGGCCACCGTACCTATTTCCACAACCGCCATTCCAAACGCTCGCTTGCAGCAACCCTACGCATTTTTTCACAATTGTTCAATGGTTTATTATTTGCCGAACGTCAGAGCCAATAATTTGTCTCACGTGATCATAATCACGTGCTAATCGAAAGAAATCGTGCAGATGATCGCTGTGAGCAAAACACTAAACAGAGAAACTTTTTTTACTGACCGGCATGCATTCTCAGCACGTTTCGAAACCCTCTTTCCCACCGCGACGACCCCAAGCCATCCCTGCAGCTGCAACGGAGGCAATGTTGTGCAACTCACCGTGCACACTGCAAGGATTTGGGAAAACGGAGCTAGGGCGTCATCATAAGAATATTTGGGTTTGGGGTGTGGAATGAGAAACTGCTTCTTCTTCATCATTTGAGTGACTTTTTATCCACTGCCAGGCCGCACTAGATCTCGGGGCAGGTGTTGAGCAGTCATTCTGCTTAAGTTTACCCATGCAGACGCATTTCTTAAAGAAGCAAATCTTTATCAAAATTCGACGAAGAGCTTAATCTCAGTTGTTCTGTTTTAGAAAGATTGGCGCATGGCCGGGGAATACAAGCAGTGAAAACAGGCCCAGGGATTTTTGCTGATAAGTTGACCCATACCTTACTGGAGGATATATGTAAAAAGTATTAAGCGTTAGTCACACCAGTGTCATTATTTAAAAACACAATCTTATCATGTCAGTAAGCTCACCCTACCTATAGGTAAGATTGTGCTTTCTGAAAGTTTCAGACGAACGTGGTCTAAGTCTCAAGCAGGTCCGTAGCCACGCGGAGCGTTCGGGGGGAGTGTCCTCCAAATTTATGTGCTCTTCCACCAAATTTTGTCGTGCCCCTAGAAATGTTTTTCAAACATGCAATAAAAACGAAAATATTTCCTCTATAAAAATGTATTTTACCCCTCCAAACTTCAAAGCCTGGCTACGGGCCTGGTCTCAAGTAAAAGTGGTCCAAGTTGATTCGCACTCCTCATGGAGTATTCCGACATAACATGTTTTATCTGACAACTGAACAAGTGAATCAGTAAATTCCCGTGAAGACGAATAGTTTATTTACGAAGGCATTTCTCAAACTGCACTGATGTTGAGTGATACGATGTTTCGTTTGTTGATCAGCGAAGAAGCTTTGAAATCATTTTCACCAAAATATGTTGCACCAGTCCATTTCTAGTCTCGTCCAGGAATAGCCCGAACTTTTACTCAATCTTTTCGTAAACCATTACTTTTAGGAAAATAAAAATACGTGATCTTGTAACCACCTTCATTCCCAAGCACCCAGAGTTGCAAGCCATTCTACCAAAAAGATTTTACTTTGCAGGTAGACCTCCAATCAGTGCGCTACGTAAACGCGTACATCTTAAAACCTTTTGTTTTGCACTGTACTATCGACGCCGAAATGGTAAACTGCTTCACGAAGATATCACTAAAAAAGTACGAGTTAAACTAATTTTCAAAAAAGTCGGAAAAGATTCAACAACGTTATTACTTTGCAGGCAGCCCACCATCCCGAGGAGATGAGCTTGTTTCGGGGAAACCTCTGCATGGAGTGCTAAAAATAGGAAGCTTAAAAGCAATGGGAAGATGAAAAAAGTTGCTTAAGGTGCATAATTTAAGGAACACGCAAATCATTTGCAGCAGGCATGAATGGAAATAAGTTCCACTGGTGATTCGAGGTTAAATCAGTGTCGTGTTTTCATTTACTGCATATATCGCCAAGTACCTTAGCAAGGTGCTGAAACAAATCAGTTTGATGGCAAATGGCTTCATCTGTTTGCAGTCGTAGTTTGTTAGCAATGACTACAGCACATAAACGTAAATGCCTTTAACCGTGTAGTTTAAGCTTGAAGATGTATAAAATCTGTTTGGTAACATTAGCATGCCTTTAAATAGGATATACTTATTTAATCTCAAAACAAAACAGTCACTATTTCTGCGCTACATGGAATTACACACGCTCCGAAATCAAGGAGACTTAAAGATCGATGTCATTGGTTCATAGGTGTAGGAGGGGCAGGCAATATTTTGGAGGTGCAAAGGATTTTTCCTCAAAATTTCTCCTAAAAAATTTTGCGACCAACGTTCTCCCTGCAAATTTCCTGTTGTTGTTGGTACATTTTATTTTCGTCTACATTGTTGAAATAGACTTGAAAATAGAAAACTTGGTACCTGATGTTTGGTTATTGTTAACCCAACTGAGAAAAGGTACTCTACGCCAGTGGTCGGAAACCTTTTTCGCATTGCGGACCGGTTTCAGCCTGGCAATATTTTGCGCACCGGCCCTCAATAAATTAATGAATGTTTGGGACATGCAAATTTATTACAACTCGTAGGTCATCATGGCACTGATTCAGTAAGAGATCTGGGCTTGCTTTGTCGCAATAACATGCTCCGACCTGTAGGGATTATGGTACTCAATGGCACCCGCAGTGTGTTCCTTATGTCAGCCGTTTCAGTCACTTTTGGACAAATTTGGCCTTGGTTCCGCATGGCCCAGTAACGATTTCTTCAAGGACCGGCACCGGGCCGCGGCCCTGTGTTTTTCGACCCCTGCGCTTGGCTGTGCAAGAACATTGTCAGAAGCCAGCTGCGGCTCAGTATCCTTGAGCATCTGTCTCACAGTTCTGAGGTTTAGCGTTCCATTCACATTCCAGCTGTTGCTGTCAGCAAGGAACCTCACGCCTAGCAGCTTTAGGTCTGAAGCTGCTTCCTTCTCTAAAGATTAATATATGTGGTATGTATCATACATGGGCGTCGAAAAGATTTTTTTCAGTGGGGGCGACAATCGATTTTTCTAGCTGATGACCAAAAGCATTTTTTCAGGGGGCGCCAACAGTAGTGAAATTTCATTTGACAACTCGAAACCAAGAGAAAATCATTTTTCTACTAAAACGTTAATAGGAAAATAACAAATTTCAAAATCCAGGGGATCCACGGCTCCCTTGAACCCCCTTCCGAAGCCCATGGCATCATACGTTTTATATTATGACTGTGCTGTGATTCCCACAACATCGTCTGTTCAACTGCACATACATGCAACGTACAACAAACTGTGAGAAATATGTTCAACCAAACACTAGTTAAAAATATAAGCAGAAGTTTTTATGTACTTGCCTTGCACGGACACTACTACCATGAAGTAGGTGCCCTGTAGCATATTCGATTCCCTCAGTGTGCAATTTATAAGGCACATAAATTAAATGCCTTTATTTGCCCAAACGTTTAGGTGAGCCAGTTACTCATCAACTCTCACAAACTGAAACACGAAGTTCTAGAAACAGTTTGTTGACTATATATGCCTTTAATGTGTTTTCTATGACATTATAAACTTTTATTTATACACTTGATAGCAAAGACGTTTAACTTTATCAATGTTGTCAAAAAATGTCGAAGTTTCTTTGCCCAACTTTTATGAGATTTTGCCCAAATTTTTGACATACCAAAACTTTTGGGGATGTGCTTGCACCCCTGCATCCCCAGCTCCTACACCACTACATTGGTTGGTTTCTTGCTTTCATTACGCAACGTAGGTTGCGTGGCCTGTCAGCTCAAAAACTGTTTGTAGAAGTAGCAGTGTTGGTGCGAATTTGAAAGACAGCTGGGTCCAGGAAAAATATTGATTGATAGCTAGTGTTGCGATCGGAAATCCCAAGCGGCATGTGCGCAGAGCTTCGCACCGTGGCAGCAAGCACCAATAGAGATCAACCGACGAGATCACTCTACTATTGCTTGTTCGCGCCACATACATAATGGTGTTATTCTTCACGCACATCCCGTTCGTGGTAAATCACACAATCAACGCAACACCACCGGGGAGTTTGCAACAACATCCCCTCCTTTTTACAACGAACCACACCGATCGCACGTTCTTTGTGTGAAGGCTGAACTCCGCACGACCTTCACATCCTGGTCACAGCACCATTTTGTTGCGATCGGAAATCCCGAGCGGAATGCGCGCAGAGCTTCGCACCGTGGCTGCAAGCAACAATAGAGATCACCCGACGAGATCACTCTACTATTGCCTGTTCGCGCCACATACACAATGGTGTTATTCTTCACGCACATCCCGTTCGTGGTGAATCACACAATCAACGCAACACCACCGGAGAGGTTGCAACACTAGTATCCGTGACACATGATTCTTCGGACCCAACGAACGAAGTTTAGTGTCCTTCAAAAACTGGAAACTTGGCTTGGAAAAACGACATCGCAGTCACATCTGAGCAGGTGACTGTTCCTTCCCATTCCTGAGAGTAAAACTGATGTGCCGAGACTGCCCAGTGTGACAAAACGGTTTTTGCCGCGGCATGGCAGCAAAGCGCACCGATATTCTTGGTCATTTGAGCTTGCGTTGACTGATGCTGTCGCATAGAGAATCGTTAGGTTTGTACTCTCACATCACAATGCTACACAATTTAGGTGGTTCGATAAATGGAAAACAGGCCTTGTGCAATCATAATGGCATTAAAATTAAAAATTTTTGACCTACCTACAGAGATCACACGTCCATAGCGGGTTACAAAACTTTCAGTTTACAGCTGATACTGTTCAGGCATGTTAGAAGAATGGAAAACATACTGTGTGCAAGTTTTTCCACAAGGACGGAAGTGGCTAATGTTCTCGCGGGCCGAATGATACTTGTCGGCAGCCGCATTCTGAACCGCGGGCCCTGGGTTGGACATCCCTGTTGTAGACTAGGCAGTTTTGACCCAAGTGGTGCACCGGTTACTGTACATAAAGCACCTTGAAAAATTACACGAAGTCATTAAGGTCGAGGGCCTGAAGGAAATATGTGTACCCGATTGGACTGTCACACATTTGGTTTTAATGCAGAAAATGCTGACATTGATCCGCATGTAAAAGATGAACTCATAGATACACAAGTATGTGTGGATCTCGAAACTAAATCCCTGTTCAAAAGCAAAAGCCCAAGTGACTACTGAAGCAATGTAATTACCGCTGCTAACTACACCCAAGCTTAGTGCACCAGTTGAGCCGTTTTTACTTTCATTCTCAACAGTTGATTCGTTTTCACTTTGCATACATCAAACTTGCATTCCCATGGCTAAAACCAGCCTCAACATGATTCAAGCTAGTTTAAGCTAGTTTAAGCTAGAGGTCTCCAAACCTTTTTGTCAGAGAGCTACATAAGCTCTTACACGACAGTTTTAAGCCAGGACATGTTAGTTAATGAGTTTTTTTCCGGAAATGTTACATTCTACCAAATCAGTAAATTTTTCGCAAATGTATAATTTTTTACTACTGACACAATGTCTTCGCGGCCGTGGTGTAGAGCCCTTTGGTGTAAGTCATGCAAATGCAATCTTAACAAAACAGAGGAACCGACTGAACTTGGATGAGCGTAGTGACTTGCTGCTGAAGCTCATTAATCTCTAACTAGATATCTATGCCATTGCTGTTTCTCATGGAAGATATCCTTCCCGCTCTCACATTTTCCATATCGTTCATTCAATGGATGAAGAGATTTCTTAGATTTCTGGAATGGGCGTTGCAATTGGGTTGCAGGGGGCCATGGCCACCCTGGGCTTCGAAACTTGATATTTTCTTATTAGCGGTTTAGTAGAAAAATGTTTTTCCCTTAGTTTCGAGTTAGAAAAACGAAATTTTGCCACTGTTGTCCCTTGACCCACCTCTGGAAAATATTTTTTGGCCACCTCTGGATAAAATGCTTCCGGCGCCCATGTTTGCTGGCCAAGCTTGCTTGCGATTGCGCCGTTTGTCAAAAAATGCAGCTGTAGCTTTGGGTTGGCCCAAAGCTTGCGGAATGTCGTCTCAAGGCATATCAGATGTTTCCCTATATCAACCTCAGACCTTTAAAGCAAAGCTGTTTTTTACAACACTATCTTCAAAACACTTTCAAAAAGGCCTACCGCATATTTTCGAATGTAAGTCGAGTTTTTTTGCAGGGGAAACAATCCATATTTCGGCGTATCGACTTATATTCGCGTCATTCATAATATTTATGTTCAGCGCTAGTATCCGAGCGAGCGGAAATAGATCTATATTCTATATTAACAAGGCCGCAAGTGTTGCCATTTCACTTTCGTTTCATAGTCGATTGTTTCAACCCATATAATTCTTGCCTTGTCCAAAACGAATAAATTCTGATATTTCACCCTTTAACATGCTTCCATTAATTACTTCCGGTTTCGATTGAAGTTTTTATTTACATCGTATAAGAGCCGAGGCTTAACAGACGTCTGTAGACTCGACTTATATTCGAGTCATATACTGCGTTTCCATGTCCACTTGTGACATGGCCTGCAAGCTTGGCCTCATAGCTCAACCGCGTGGGCTAAGTAGCGCGTGCGTTTCCATGTCTAGTTTTTGCTTGGCCCGGAAGCTTCACTGCTGAGATGCTGTTGACGCCGCCAAATGAGCTGGCGTTAAGATTGCTGTACTGAAGCATTGCGTTTGAGTTCTGCCATAGCTGTCTGTGCATGCAGTGTTGATGTTTCCAATTGAGCAATAAAACATAATTTGTTAACGGCTGTGTTGGTTGCGTACAGAATTTATCGGTAAATACAACACTTATTAAGTGGTAGAATATGGACGCTTTTCTGCGCCGTAAAGTCAGAACCTGTTTGCTAATTTTTTTGATTTTGTGTTGCTGCCTCGCAAGAAGATCGCTTGTCTTGCGTCAAGTAGCACTGGTTCGTACAGTGCAAATGATTACTTGCAGAAGGTCCCGCAGGTACTGGATGCGAAACAGGTTAGTTGCGGAACATTTCACATACTACAGTCTATACAAATGATGCTGCAAAACCTAGAACTAAGAAACTTAAATTGTTGGAGGTGTTGTAGAATTGCGCCTATACTTTTATTGAATAGAGAAGTTTTAGCAGCTGCTGTTACATCTATAATTAAGATTAGGCTAGAGGCTTTGCACTACTGCTATTTACCAAAAGTTAGGGATAACGTGTTTGCTGCATCGTTTACTAATACTGCAATAAATATTTCATATGTAAAATTTTGTTACTATTAGCCATGGAGTATGAGTGTAATCGTTACTGTATTATTTAAACCCTTCACAACTCTACAATACTGCACTGTAAGCAGTTTACAGTCAGGCCTAATACATACACTGTACTTGTAGGACAGTCTCTTCCGCTACTCATCCTCAACGTCGCGAAGGCCAAGTTTTTCGAGCTAAGTCACAGGCCAAGTCCACCTAGTCTTGATGGCCAAAGATTGAAGCTGATCTGATTTGATGGCCCGCTTGCGTGACTTGCGTCACTTCCGTATATGGAAGCATGGCCCATAAGTTTGGCCCAAAACGCGGACATGGAAACGCAGTAATAGAAAATTCCTAGTTTTTGGCGAGAATTCTACCTCGTCTTATATTCAGAATCGACTTATATTCGAAAATATACGGTAAATCAATTTTACGTCCACACCTGCAATCAAATTAACGAAGACACACATTTGTTAAGACCTTAGGTCGATGTCACTATAATAAAATTGAGGTAATGCAGATAACACTTCTGACTAATAGCAGCAGCGCATAGTGCACATTTGCAGCAACAAAATTATTCACAGCAGAATGCTTGACTAGAAATAACCACGATAAACACTTCGCTATCTTACAACACAAGAGTTTTTTTTGAATACCTTTAAAAAAACATGAAATTCGAAGCATCACTTTGTTTAATTTTGAAATGTTAAAACAGCTGATAAGAAAAATAGAACAACATGTATGATCACAAATATTAACTATAAAAGCGTCGACTAAGTCCTCGCCCATGTTGACGGAAACTCTAATAGTAATTAACCCATGTTTGCGAAATCCTTGCTTTCGGTATGTGAAATTGATTTAAAAATAAGAAGATAAGGCTTTTTCAAAGTTTTTTGATGCTAGAATGTTGAATCAATAACGAAGTCAAAGGCTTCTGTCACACAAACCTTTTATGCCTGTTGCTTGCGCTTTCGTGACTTTGCTAAACGTAGAGCTACTCAATCGATTGTTCACAATAATTAGAAAAAAGTGCATTGTAGCATTAAGCAGTTTGTTTTGTCCTTTGAAAACTTCTCATCATTAATATTTTGAAACAAAATTATCTAGTAATAAAGTCATCTCATGTGAATTTAACGTCATGTCAACTCAATACGAAGTAAAGAATGTAGAGTTAAGTGAAGAATTGATCTAACTTCAAAAAAAAGATTTCACTTGATTATAACTTACAATCGTACTGACAATAAAGACGGTCCAGCCAAATCTCCACCTTTGTTTTTGCAATAGTTTCTGCTTTCTCCCCAAGACGAGGTGCTTGATTTGAAATGATACTTGTAACCGTTGAAAGGGTAGAACCAGTCTCGATCAATGTAAGAAAGATATTCTGGAATTTTTTTGTAACATTTAATT
>Ga0210059_1012314_pt1 | contig 12943 bp, 7 predicted proteins | sample Ectturendosymbi2_FD_188042 | JGI IMG/M metagenome (GOLD analysis project Ga0210059, IMG submission 188042) | Ecteinascidia turbinata endosymbiont from Florida, USA - Sample 2 (SPAdes) (version 2) | ecosystem: Host-associated > Tunicates > Ascidians > Unclassified | place: Key West, Florida...
GGGGGGGCCGGGCCCCACTGCTCCCCCCGCTGGCGACGGCCCTGCAGTGTAATCTCGGAGCAGCCTCCTCGGTCATGTGACCAACTCACGCCGCAGCATTTGAAGTGTGCATCGAACATCGCTCGCCTGCATTGGGAATCAGTTTGTTCCAGTGGCCAAGCCGCGCATGCGCGGTGCTGCCATTGACTCGCCACCAATGCAGTAGTCACGTTCGTCCCGGCGCAAGCAAGCGGAGATGGGATGACCAGTCGTGACACTCTAAATCGGTGCTCTCCAAACTTTCTTGTCAAAGGGCCACATAAGCTACTACACAACAGTTTCGAGGGGCGGACATCTTACGCAGTGTGATTGATTCGGGCTATGTTGCACATTACCAAATCAGCAAATGTTTCGTAAAAGTATTATTTTTTCATCAGTGACATAATGGCTTCGCGGGCCGTGATTCGGAGACCTCTGCTCTAAATGGAGTGCTAAAGTGAAGTGGACCTGGAGCCGTGCGTGTAGTTGGTGTGACAATTGTCTCTTTTAATTCGTGTGACAATTGTCTCTTTTAATTCGTGTGACAAATGTCTCTTTTAATTTGTGTGACAAATGTCTCTTTTAATTCGTGTGACAAATGTCCTTTCTGATTCATGTGACAAATGTCTCTTCTAATTCGTGTGACAAATGTCGCTTCTGCTTGGTAAAGTAGGCTTGCATTATATTGACGCAATGCACTGCTAACAGCAATATTACGAACAATGCGAAACATGCAAATTTTAAATCGTCGCACGCAATCGTTATCATCACGACTGTGGAAAGACATTTGATATCATTGTTTTTTGTCGGCAAGGTGGTCGATGCAGTCGTGAAAAAAGTAGTCAATTTCTAGTGTGTTTGATTCGATTAGGAAATTTTTTGTGATCTGCAAGGTGTCCCAGATTAGGTACAAATTTTCTTTGATTGACAGTCAGACTTGCTGAATGTGCAAGTTTGTATTTTAACGTCCTACGCATAAATGCTTTGATATTTTTTGTGCGATCAAATTAACCGCTTTGAAGTAGTTCTTATTAACACTGTTGAACCGCTTTGACCTTGTTATATAATAGATGTTACACCACTTATAAGAACAATGTGCATGCTTGCGTAATCAATATTTATGCTCTCGCTTAAATTATTCGCTCCAGCGAGCGAACCATTGTTTGCTTTTGTGATGTGTGCGCAGTGAAGCGAAACCTCAAGTTTACTCGCAAGGTGCGTTGAACGTTGCGTTCTTGAAATCGATCTGAGTTTTTGATACTAACCCGCCATTATATGCTTATGAAACAAGAAGAAAACCAGCAATCCTTGAGATGAAGCGATGAAATGCAGAGGCTCATATATCGGGCGTCATTTTACTGGTGCAAACTAGATTTGAGACCAAGAACGAAATAGCAGACGAGGGTATTCAGACGATTTTATCTTTTGGTGTCAAACCTGAAAAACATCCCCTTGAAGCACTGCAGCTGCGGCAGTTGGTTTGGATGCGTAAAGTGTAAGATGGTTTTTAACAGTGGTTCTCAACTTCTTGCTCTCAGAACAGTGGTTGAGAACCACTGGTTCAGAAGGAAAACCCAGCAATCTGTAACAAGTTAAACGATAAACGCTGCCGGTGTTGCGCCCCAATCAGGGGAGGTTGAGCTCGACTGGCCAAACAAATGATCTGCAATATTAAGACGACTCGGGATACACAGAACAACGAAAAAGGCTCACACGGTTAAATGGCGTTAACTTCACAAAGATTCGTGTCACCAGAGCACAGTTCGGGTAGTTGTTGCGAGTGAATGGTGCGTAGACACCAATCAGCGTATACTGGACGTTTGCCTTCTACGTGAAAGAAAGCGATTCCGCGGTTCGTGTGCAACATAAGTCCTGCAAGTTGGCATAAATCTGCTGGGCTTTCTTTTCATTACTCCGTACCGTGTGTCTGTTTTTATCCTTAGCAATAGTCAGCGAATGGAATTTAAAAACGAGTTGATATTTGGATATTGTTAACGGTGGAAACGTTCAACAATCCTGTAATTAAAAGCAGCGGTGTTTGCGTTTCGCGAATAACTTTCAGTAGAAGTAGCAATTCAAAAAATAACGGCTCCGGCACATTTTCTCTATTCTAATATTCTCAATAATCTTTGCGCATGCCAACTACATATTCTCGTACCTCAGTCCCAAAATTTGTTTGGTCCGCTTTATTAAGGTGAGGGGCGCATTATAATTTACGAGGGCGATAAGTCAAAATTAATGCTGAAACGAAATTTATGAGGTAGCGCCAATCACAATTCTCAGCTAACGACTCCCTCCTAATCATGTGGATTGAACCCCCGAAAGCCTTTTGCTGATCGGGAGTCTTATCTGAAAGGTTTGGTAGCTGTTGGACTCAATACAACTCATTCTAATAATGCTACTGAGCAGTTAGTGAAAAATTACGAGTTAGAATCCGCAGTAATTCACCTTTTTTGGTTGATTGGTTTCCACCCAATCAGCGATTGCAGCACCTCGGTGAATAAGCTGAGTTGGCGACACCCTTTTAGAAAACTTAATGGAAGGTTCACTTAGTTTTTCTCGCTAGGATCTCCGGGCGCTTCTAACTAAATTCGCGGAACTTCAGTTGGGTTCAGTGGTGGATCCAGATTCCAGGAGGAAAGTTGATATAACTGCCTCATTGAAACGACCACGGCGCAGTGGCGTAGCCAGCCCAAAATTTGTTGGTGAGGGCGAAAAAATTTTGGGGGTCCAAAATGTTTGATTTTAGGCGAGCAACAGTATTTTTTGGGGGATACCACCTCTAAAAACCCAAAATGACTAGACATTCTAAAAATTTGGAGGGGCCATGGCCCCTTGGGCCCCCTTAGCTACACCTAGGCCACGGCGACCGCTTGAAGTGGCGCCTCTCTTCAGATACAGCGCCCCACTATTCCTATATGTTTATGGTATATCACATGCGAATTAGGGCAGGGTTTGCACTCAAATCAGTGCAGACGTGTTTTGGTCAAAGTTCGGAATCGATGAGCTGTTTTGCTGCTTTTCACTTGCTTTTCGTCACCAAAAATTACGGAACGCTTTTTGGCGCCCTCTTTTGGCAGCAAATACAATGTCTGGGTCCGCCACTAGATGGAACCTGGAGCGATATACCAAACATGAATGACGTAACAGTAAAAGTTTTCCCGTGAGCACGGTTTTGAACTTACCAGCTGCAGGCCTCTAAATCCGCTAACTCTTAAAATTTAATTTTGTTTGTTTTTATCGGACACGCACGTTTAACGTTGTTAAAAAACTCAGGCCCATGCAATACTGCAGTTGATGTCTACAGCAACCGCAGGCCGAAGCATGCACACAATCGACATTCTGCCTCTATTGCAGTAAAAGCATGAATTGAAAATCATTTTCATTTCTACTGGGTTCTGAAACTACTACGTTCAGTCGTTCACGTGCTTACTGTAACTTGTGTTGTCTTACTGTGCCCTGTATAACAACAATCGTTTGCTGAGTTGAAATGAGTGGAGTATCATAATTGCTCCAGAACAGGACTGGGAACTTATTTCCTATCTGAACTGTGGAATATCACAAAAATATTAATTTCATCTTATGATGACAAAACAATGAAGTGCTCATAGTGTTTGTTTCATATACTTTCAGAAGAATAGGGAGAGAAAACTGTGAGCAACGAGGGTAGACATCTTCCCACTTACTGTCCAAGTATCTGCTGATCTTAGAGTTTCGTTCTGACGCGACGTTGTGTTCTAATTTGGGTGGCGTTTAATCACGCGGGTGTGTCACATTCTTAATAGTCACGCGCGCCGCAGATTTGTCACTCCTGTTCTGGAAGCGTGCACCGAGAACCGAATCTATGTTTAGCACGCTGAAAATATCCCGATGCGATTCAGTTTATTGCCGACACTACAGTATTGCTTTGCTGCACTTTTTTTGTTGCAATCGTATGAAAGATAAGGTCATCTTGATGCACGTTCCATGAAGCGTTCGCGTAAAAATTCAATAATTAAAAGGTGAGCATCTTTCCATTACTTTGAGCCAGGGGTGGATCTGGCCAGTAATGTTAGGTGAGACGATTTCACTAATAACTGGTGGTCAAGGCTCGTAACAACTTCGCTACTGCAAGAGAGATGAAGTATACTACACACTACTGCTGCGATAAAACAATGGACGACAAAATGTCTTTTATCGCGAATGCTGTTTTCCGAATTTTACAAAATTATGGTCAATAAAGTTACTTTCGTAAGTCTTAGGGGGGGAATTACGCAGGACGAAACTTCCTACCAAGTCAATTTTCAAAAAGATCAAAGCAGCAGTGTAGAAGAAAGCTGCAACCTGACTCTGCTCAGGAAACCTGGGTGTTCCAACACCCAGGGGCTTCTTTTTTGTTGATTTTATATACTTAAACAATGTCAGAAACCTGTGTTTTCATGACTTCCTGATTATCAAGGACAAGTGGAATGGTGCCAGAGTTATTTTACAAAAATGTCCCTGAAAGCATACATATATAGAAAGCCAGGGTACTATACAGCCCAGGCTTACCTGATGTGTAAGAAATTTTGGGTACCTTACTACCTTAACATTTCAACGTGATTTCAAGTGCAAAACATGTTTGGCCGAATATGACCTCGGAGACCTTATAAGTGAAGAGCTTTTTTACACCATGACTTGATATGAAGAAAAAACGGATCTAAAACGCGCATGATGTTTTCTACGCACAAACAAAAACCCCGTTTTGGGGGTACAGTGTATAAAATTTGTATGCTATGTATGTTTCGCTGCGCAGATTTGTTGCGGAAGTGATTAAAAATGGATGTCGGAAAGTCAAAAATAGTTTGATCCGTAAGTAACGGATGTCACATATCCCAGGGAAACGTTCTCAAATTTAAGGTTGCATTTCATCCTTCGTTTCCTGACTCGCATAGTGTTTCAAGGTTTCCTGAGCAGGGTTTTTAGCTCATTCTAAATTGCACTTCTTGTGTTGTGGCATAACCTTCCGCAGGCAATTGTGAACCTGTAAAAGGATCCTTGGGGATAAGCACATACACAAGGCGGCAAGCATGCAACTCACCAAAGGAAGTTTCGATCCTGGAACACTTGGAAAATCGTGGTGTTCCGTGTGGTATCCTACGTTGTACGTCAGTACATTCAGCGGTCCGTAGTAAGAGTAAGTTTCGTGACCCTGCAAAGGAAAGCAAACAATTTTAGACATTAATGAACTGATTGTTCTCGCTGGAAACCGCATAACGCTGAATTCCTTTAGTAGAGGTCGCTGAGAATTATTCTTAACGTGGACCACACACATTATGTGTTGAAACTATCTCTTTCCTGCCAATTAAAGTATTTCTTCAGTTGAATTCTTTCGTTTTGTTTAGTTGCCGACGATAAGCCTGTCTATTCATGTTAGCTTTCTCAGGCCAGTATTCGATTAACCACGAGCAACTTACCAATAACAAAACCAGTGGGCAAATAGCAATAGAGCTTATGCCGAGTTTTCAAGCACTGCAGCATGTCCAAGATAGCATAAAATAAACGGGGACCTTGAGACTTACGCACTCTGGTAATTGCTCTCTATGTACAAGCACTGCAGGTTTCGAAATGTTTTTTTTACCTTCACAAACATGTAGTGCTCGGAGATGAAGTGCCCCGAGATGGGATGAAGACCAAGGCCCAGGAAGGTGCCAAGAACCAGGTAAGCGAAGGGCTTGATTCCCCAGAATTTTATCAACAAACCTGCGAAAAAACATTTTCGGCATTGATGAAGTCGGCTGCTTGTGGACAAAGCAGATTTATTTAAAAACCTCGAGCAATGTTGACGCAGGACGGTGAGTGCACTTGACTCCCGAAATGCACCGTGCCCAAGCACTATTCCTAATAACGCTGCGCTGTGTTGTACCGACTTCAAACGTGGATATTTATAGAGATTCGATTGTCTTCCAGTACGAAAGATCACGTCAGCATGGTAGCATGACAACAAGTCAGAAACTGCCTAGCCGCACGAGTAATCACTTTTTGTGACGAGGAAGGTGTCTCGAAGAGGCGAGGAAATCGTCAAGAGACCACCTTGCGTTTCACAAGACCCATTTTATTCTTTCCGAGGATTTTTTAAGTGCACAAAGCCAACAAGTTCTATTGCTACTTTTTTAGGAAATTTTGAAAAAATTATTCGCCAGTACTTAGCTGCACCGACGTTCAGCAGCAGTAGCAAAAGTGGCGTTTTTTCCCAAACCAGCAGCAAGCTCTACTGGTTAAAATGGGTCTCTGATATGCAGGGTCTAACGAGGGGGGCAAGGGGAGCACAATTCCCCTGGCGCCGAATCACTGCGGGGGCGCCGAAAAGTCCCAGCAATGCCAGAATTACTTCTTCAATGCAATACATTTGCTGATATGTAGACGTTACCGGCAAGAACTGCGCTGGTGTTAAATTTTCGAAAATTTTTTAACATAGATAGCGGAAAAATTTCAGTTACGAAAGTTTTATTTTATTAAGCATATACTGTAAATTCTAAAGAAATCAAATTCATTGCAATTTTTTTAAGTTTAATTTTGCGGAGCATACAACCTCACATAGGCCGTTTGCTCCTCAATTCAGAAAAGTTAGCTTTCTACGTAGTATAATTTTGAAGTCTTGCGCCTGACTGTATCGCTTTCAGTGACGTCAACCTTTCCAATCACAAGCAATCCATAACAGAAGCGAACAATAAAAGTTTTATCTGAATTGGGAGGGAGGTTGTATTAATTAACATGAAAGATTTTCAACGTCACTCGGTAAATTTATGACGTAAAAGCATGAATTTGCATTTGAACTTTTGCAAAAGCGATCTTGCTAGATTGTAGCAATCGCCACTCCGACTGAAAGAATCGCAATCTGGGTTTGTGACATTGATTCACATAAAGGCGTGCTTTTCAGTTTGTTTGGCAAAAACAAATGGGTGGCACGAGTAAACTTCAGCTCCGACCACAAAAGTCTAAATAAACCTGACATGACAAGATTAAAACCTGTTTTGGATAAAATTGTGAAATCATGACTCAAGTGTAAAACTGCATTTCAAGTCCATTCGCTAAAACGTCCAGTTTATATGCTCTTGTAGGAGGAAACGTAATTGCAAATGGTGGCCATCGCATAGTAAGAAAAAAGAAAATTCATACGGTGGTTTCAGTAAAACAGCGAAAAATTGCTTTTTCATTTTGATGAAACATTCTGGGTTTTGGCTATTATTCAACAATATCTTATAATTGTGGGACTATTTTTAAACACTTCTCCAGCTGATACTAGATCACGACATCCCAGAGGCACAGACAAACCTTATAAGAACTTAACCCAGACCGTAGCGGGTTTCATTCACACATGATCGACAGATACTAGAGACTTTTTGCGCGGTAAGTTGCAGGGAGCAACGTTCTTACCGTTGAAAGTCAACTGCAGCGTCAAATTGAGGTAATCGCCTGAGTTCAGAGGCTTCGGATTTATCACCAGTGGGCGTACGGAGTACAATAGCGGTTGAAAGAACACCCAACACAATTTGGAGAGACGGTTTCTGCAAAAAAAAGTAATATACAATACACATTTTTACAAAATCCAGTGCGTTTTAAGTAGGGTCGTTTCTTTAATTTGAATCTGCACTTAAAATTTTCTACGTTCTGGAAGCAAGTTTTCAAATCTGCAACATAGTAAAAGATAACCTTTTACAAAGTTGCAATACAAACAACAGCGCAGTTTTCGAACTCCTCCACATGGTCTTTATTGATATCAGCACTATGGCCTGTGTATTGTCACTTTAAAATTCTTAAAACTTGCATCCCACTTACTTGAAAAACTTCCCTTCCCATTCCGTGGGGATGTCAGTGTCAATCCCGTCCTCCCCGAGTTGGCGGTGATGTTCCAAGTGGTATTTCTTAAATGACACGCAGTAGGGGATGCCAATGGGCAGGTTTGCAGTTAAAGCAAGCACTCGGTTCCAGCTGCGTTAAATATAAGAGTAAGTCCAACCCGCAGTATCACCAGCTAATTTTACGCTTCTACGCTCAATGATAATAGAGAATTTTCAAAGAAAACTGGAGGGAGAAGATGTGAATCCATACTGGCACTTAGGAATTCCACGAAAATTCCCTTGTTTGCGTATGAGGTTCTTTTATTAAGTTCCCACATTTTTGGGAATTGTTTTCTTAAATGGTTTTCTTATTGTTGCTTATTTCCTTGCATGGTTCATCACAAGCAGCTCGATCAGGGGTTCCCAACCTTTCTCTGACCATGTACCCCTTCAGAGTTTCGTCAGATGCGCATGCACCCTTAAAATATCTTATGACGAAAAGGTTTAGCAAAATAACAAAAATCCACTGGATTGTTAATATAACTTTTAGATTTTTAGAATAACGATTTTTGAAAATAATATTCACATTGCAGATATATGTGTAAATACTTGGGAGTTGAATAATACATAAATACATTTTCCTTCTATTGCTAACCCTAAATGTACCCCTTCAGATAGGCAAATGTACCTCTAAGGGTACATGTACCCCAGGTTGGGAATTCCTAAACTAGGTTAAAAATAAAGCAAGTGCGCTCAGTACATGGCTGGAAGCATTCCCAGGCTTGTAGTTGGACTACCAAAACCTCTGAAATTAAATTTCGTCTGTGCTCGGTTTCTGTGCTCCTTTCGGAGTATCGCAAATGCCATGCGGCGCCCATTTCCGCTTACTATGCGTCCATCACGTCCACGCAGCTGCTTTTGCAGCGATTGATGCACTGGTGGCGAGTTAATGGCAGCACCGCGCGTGGACCGTTTCCTTGCACCTACCGGTCGACGCCCAGCGCGAGGCTGATGCTCCGAATTTAAAGGTTTGGAAACAAAAATAAATTTCCCACGGCAAATAAAATACTACCGTGCCAAGCACGAAATGTCGGTGTTTGCTAATTTTATATCCCAAACAGTTTTTTAGTTATGCACGTAAATAACATCCACCTACTTCAAATATAAAAAGAGCATCCACCTACATCAAATATGAAGAGGTGAAGAGGCAGTTACTGCAATATACCATATGAAGTAAGCCGTCGTGGCAGCATCTGTGTATTATTTGATTTAGACAATTCAACTTAATGATTAATTATCTTATAGTTTTAGAAATTTTCATCGTTTTATAAACGAGAGCTTGCATGTGCGTCATAACTAATGAACGTCGTGCGGCGAAATATGTTTTGTTTCACATTAATTGGCTTTAAACGTGGGGATCTGCAGCTCCCCCAGGCTACACAGCAACAATTGAAGTGACTGCATGCAAGTTAATTAAATCAAAGGAATTTGCGTGTATTTGCATTTAAAATATTTCTAGTTTTGTAAAGCAGTTGATGCGTTTAAGTTTCTATCAACTTAAAGCTTATTCTCATCGCATGCATGGATTTCGGAAGAAGGAAGGATTTTTTTCTAGAGGGGGGTCAACAGTGGCGAGATTTTATTTAACCAACTCGAAACTAAGAGAATAACATTTTTTCTACTCAAAAGTTAGGAAACCCCTTCCAACACCGATGATCACCCCTTCCGACACCGATGATCGCATCTGCTATATTATCCGCAATAGAATATTTCATTCAAATGTACAGCATATGAGCATCACTGAACAGCAAGAAGCACCGTATTTCAAACGACCATGCATCGATAAACTGCGGTAGCAAGACTCTCATGCAACGATACTCACAGGGCATTCTTCCCGTGACCAAAACCCCTGTTGTGACTCAGTTCATGTATGGCCAGTGTTAGACTGTGGTTGAGCACACCTGCACAACAAGCAGCACTCTCGTGTTAGAAAACACTGAATATAAAAGGAGACGTGATATCTTTTTCTTTTGATCGCGTTTGATTCGCAGAGTGCTGCGGACTTTGAGCGAGTAAGGAAAAAGAGTTTCGAAAAATCTGAAAGCAAGTGGAGTTCTTGTTCTGTATCTTTTTTCAGAACGTGGTGTACAAGGAACAGAACTTGGTCCTGGCGCCAAATAAGCTGATACCCTTCGAGAAATTTCCGTTTTAAGCAATCTTTATCGAAGGAACTAGCAGTTTCTATACTCAGTTTGCCCATGCCACGTTCCTTAAACATTGTTTTGCGTGCCGCAACATTCATTTCGGAATCATGGAGAGCAGGACCCAAAACAATGGCAGATGTGAAAGTTGTAAAAGTTTGATCACAAAAATAAGTAGGCGCGCGCGGTGTGGGAAAAAATTTAACACATTGTTATAAAAGCGCACCGAAGACAATCGCGTCGTCGCTTTCCTTTGTTCGAAATTCGCGATCGAATAGTTTCAGGTCATGCCTGTCTGAAACCCGGCGAACGAGTGCAAATAGGACGAGCGAAAGGTTGCCGACTTCTGTGTCAAGATTTAGAAAGCGTTTACTGCTCCTGATTGTCTTGAGAGAATGTCGCTCCGCATTGAATGCCTCTGGCCTGAATCCGTCACGGCCTTAGTCACTACGGCAAAGCTAACATCGTGGGATAAGTACCAGAATCCTTGTCATAACACGCACTTTCCATGCAGCACTTACCACCAACTGTATAAGCCAAAACTAACAAGATGAGCCAATGGCAATCCTTCACGAAGTAGCACAAGCAGATTTGCAATGCAATTTCCAAAGAAACCATCCATTTGAAGTGGGGATTTATTGACATGAGATTCTTTATGCTCGGATATTTCTCTGCAAAGAAACAAGACAGATCGAAATCAATTGCTTAGGGCAGAAACATTTAAACTCGCATTCTGTACCACTTTCGGAGTGTCACGAGTAATGGTCTGCGGCGTCCATCTCTGCTTGCTGTGCGCCGTGAGGTACACGACTGCTTTCGCAATGAATGCTGCATTGATGGCGAGTGAATGGAAGCATCGCGCGTGAACCGTTGCCTTGAACCCATCCCATCAACGCGAGGCTGGATAGGTCGCAATTACCGTTTTTCAAGCATTCGGTATGACCCGACTGGGAATCGAACCCGCCTACCAGACAACCAACTGTGTCAATCAACCATTGAAATCAATTGTAGCGAGTCCTAAAAATGACGTTTCTCTTTTATTTGTGAGTACTTAACACATCGTTAGACACATCTTTTCCTGTTTCATTAATTTCATTTCCATCATTCGCAGTGCGAACTACAGTGACCTCGAATGGATTAAGCAACGAAAATATTGATTGTAGTCGAATAGTAACTTCAAAGCGAGTTAACCCTTGTACAGGGACGGACTTAGGGAGCGCGGGGCCCCAGACCATCTTAGTTTTTGGGGCCCCACGCAAGTGTGACCTATTTGGCAGTTTGTGTGAAAAGCGTGAAGTATGCCCTCTTGTGTGTACTGCCCCCTCAAAATCTATCTTTTGTGGTGCCGACTTTGGTTCCACAATCGCCTCAGGTCTTCAACAGAAATTAAAGCCTTTCCTACATTCGTCTAAAGAACAAATGGCATTGGGAATTATTTGGAATTTATAGCTCTTTCGTGTAGTTCAGAAGTTCTCTTCGTTAAATTTCCGTGATTTCTAACGTTTTTAGTAGGTTTGTTTTTCGTTTCAAGCGAATTGAAATGCATGCATTTTCATGCGGGACCGTTTTGCCTCCCTCGAAAATATCGTCGAGCTGTCGATCTAATTACCTCTACGTAAACTCCTTTCTTGTAGTAATAGTAACCCCTAATTTTTTAACCAAACAAGCACAATCCATTCAGTGGACACAGGGCTTTTTCACGCCTTGAAATTGCCATTTTCCAAGCCATGTAAAATATAGTGTTTTCATCCCCCATACCATAGGCCCATAGGCGTACGAGGCGGGGGGAGGTGCTACCTACCGACTGGAAAAATTTCAGGGCAAACTCTGTTTTCAGGACAAGCGCAAGTTGCTCAAAATTCCTGAATAAAAAAAAATATTTCAAAACATGAAAAATTTCAGGGCAACTCTGTTTTTCAGCGCAAGCAAAAGTTGCTCACAAATCCTGAATGATAAAAAATATGCATTCAGTAAGTGAATTCAAGGCACACTCTGTTTCTAAGGGCAAGTGCAAGTTGCTCAAAAAACCTGAATACTAAAAAGTATATAGCCAATACAGTTAAAAATTTCAGGGAAAACTCCGTTTTTCAGGGCAAGTGCAAGTTGTTCAAAAATGCTGAACGGTGAAAAATTTTTTCAATGCAGTGTATTCAGCGTATATTCACTTGGGGGTGGTCCGTGTAAATTGGGCTAGTTTAGTTTGTAATCTAAACTAAAGACTAAAGACGTGACTGGTCATAATGGCTTTGAACTAGACCAGCTATGTCCAACCCTAATGTCTTACTGAGCCAAAAAGTGTGTCACTATCTGGACCAGGGCAGCACACTGAATGACATATTAATGAAGGCCGCACATTGAATGCCTTACTTTGATCTTTTCAAATTATTTTAGCTTAAGCTAATGTACTGAAAGCGTTCGAATCCTCATTGCAACGGTAACAGACGTGATAAAGTGGCACTGAAAACCAACTGCATCAAAATTGTCAAATTCTGGATTATCAAAATAAGAACAGGTTGTCAGTATATAGGATACATTTACTACAGCGAAAATCTAAACTGGGCCGCATGCGGCCCGTGTGTTGAGCATAGCTGATCTAGACCAAACCCTCGTTTTCTGTAAAAATCGAACAATCGGATGTCGGTAGGTCAACAGCTTGATCTAAGAATTCGGTAAGCTCCTTTGAGTGTGCGTGTTTAAGTGCCTTGCTCAAGTGCGCAGCACTTACGATAACACAGGCAGGTGTAGGGTCAGACCCTTCGGTCCGGAACCGTCGCTTTTAACCATTGCGTTGTGCCATCGATGTCGCGTACATACAGGGTGTTTCACAATTGTTGAAACAAAGCGGCAGCTTCTAAAACCTTTATCGATGACCTTATTCATTTTTCTCTTTCCAGATTGTCATAGGGAAATAGTTAACCTTTCTAT
>Ga0210059_1012315_pt1 | contig 12942 bp, 10 predicted proteins | sample Ectturendosymbi2_FD_188042 | JGI IMG/M metagenome (GOLD analysis project Ga0210059, IMG submission 188042) | Ecteinascidia turbinata endosymbiont from Florida, USA - Sample 2 (SPAdes) (version 2) | ecosystem: Host-associated > Tunicates > Ascidians > Unclassified | place: Key West, Florida...
CTGCAACAAATGAAGAATATTTTCGAGTGGGAATTTTTATCCCATTTTTGGACAGCTTCATTGCAAATCTCGAGTCGAGATTTACTGCCCACAAATCCATTATTGGTGGACTGCAGTGTTTAATTCCAGCTGATCCAACAGTTGGACCAACCACCAAACAAATCCAAAGCATTAAAGTTTTGGAAGAGTTTTATAAAGAGGATTTAACGAAACCTCTCGAAGAATTAGTGCCTGAATTGAGATTATGGTACAGAAAACTGTCCCGTCTGAATGCAAGCGAGAGACCAACTGATGTACTGGGCTGTATCAAATCATGTTGCTTTGACGCTTTCCCAAACATTTTTACGTTACTCCATATATTTTTAACTCTTCCGGTGACAACGTGTACCAGTGAACGATCTTTTTCTACCTTACGCAGACTAAAAACATACTTGCGAAGTACGACCAGTGATACCAGAATGAACGGGCTTGCATTGTTAAGCATTTAGCGAAATTACACTCCTTCCCCGGAACAGATTATTAACAGGTTAAGTGAGACATCCAACAGGCGTTTGAATATGTGTTTATAACTGCTTGACAACGTTTACGTATTGCATTGCTGCTTGTTTTATATTTTTTCTTATCATACTTTCGATTTTTGTGCAAAGAAAAATTTTGGCACTTTGAAACCCTCCCCATGAAAATTTTCTGCGTACGCCACTGCCCATACCAAACAATTCTCCAAACCAGGCATTCGAATTCGGCGTCGAATTCGACAGTTCCAAATCAGACTATCCCATACCACACAATTCTACAAACCAGGCATTCGAATTCGACAGTTCCAAATCAGACTATTCCATACCACACAATTCTCCAAACCAGGCATTCGAATTCGACTTCGAATTCGACTGTTCCAAATCAGACTACCACATACCACACAATTCTCCAAATCAGGCATTCAATGCGACGTCAAATTCGTCTGTTCCAAATCAGACTACCCCATACCACACAATTCTCCAAACCGCTGTCAGCCGAGGCATGAGGTCTCTGTCCTTCACAAGGTCAGCTTTGTCCAATAATGTGTATTTCATGTCTTGAGCGTTTTTTGAAAAAAGTAAAACTTTTAAGTTGTGACAAAGCACTTTCATCAAAATATGTTTATAGCTTTGAAGACTATAAACATAATCTGATTTCAATCATTTTCACAAAAGAATTGACAGTTTTTGAAAAAAGAGTATATTATTTTTTTAACTTATTATTCAACATTCATTTTCTGCCCATCACTCTGGAAAATGAGCTTTTTATCACTGATGACAACGGCGAAAGCTTCTGTGTTTTCTGCTACGTTTGCTGAAAACTGGGCCTTTATCTGAATGTCAATCGTCGAGATTTTCAGTTTTTCGCTTTGCTTTGAAACATCAAAGACAAACATTGGGAACAATTCCTTGTAATCTGCTGGGGTTATATTTGGAGAAGGAATCAACTCTTCAACATTGTAAAACTTTGTTCGGAACGTTGTGGCATCTCCATAAACCCTTGAAAATTTTTGCTGAGTAAAGTTCGTGTCATCATAACCAATATCAGGGTATCGACTATCATTCAGCATCACAAACATGCTGGTGAGATTACAGTGATCGAAAGTTGATGGGTTGTGTTGCTGGTTTCCAGATTTATCTGTCTGAAACGCCAAGATTATCCAGCGAGGCTTCTCCTGGGATGATTTCACCGACAATCGCCAGGTGAAATTTCTCGGTTGTGGGACTGGGATCGAGTCGCATTGAACCATTCGGTAACCGACTGGGAGACTTGATTTCGATTCAATTGTTTTGTATAGTGCAAGTTTTTCTTGATCATTTGAAAGCACATGAGGCATATACCAAGAAAGCTTTGTCAAAACAACCTTTCCAGCATCAGCCGCATTGTTTCTGAAAATCGTGTCATTATCATCTTTCCTCACAATACTGAGTTGATGTTTAAAACCGTAAACGACTTTCTCATAGTCATCACAGAACCCAAAGATGTGCTTCAGTGGAACTCTGAATGAAAATATGCCTTTTGGGTCTGGCTTTTGAATGATATAACCCTGACGAGCTGCAAATCCGACGTTATTTTGACGATGTGCTGTTGTGTGTGAATCTTTCATCCACAATTGGTTCAGGCCTGTGTTTTTTTTGAAAATCATCTGGAAATTTCAATAACCCAAGCATCGTTGTTGCTTGTCCAGGGTGAAACAGACTTTCAATTTCTTGCCCTGAAAGTTGGTATTTTATGTTGCTGAAAAGATGCATCATGGCATTGTTTGTTAGCGTGATGACGTCAGCATCAGCGTAAACAGCGTCGTCAGCGTTTTTCACCAACTTGCCGTCGAAAACCGGATAACTTTCACTCGGGTGTGTGAACAAGTCCTGCGTTTCAATAGTTAACCTAATTTCCCCGGGGGTGTTGAGGTTTTGTGCCAGTAATTTGATCGTAACTGTGATATTCGTATCTTACGATCAATTCATCAATTTCAGGTTTTTCAGTAATGTTAAGAATGTCCATTTATTATTATAGACGTTTTTTTGTGTTTTCACTTTAAAAATCAGGTGTTCCACTTAGTTTATAACTCAATACCCTGTTGAAATAGTTGAGTTCTTCATTTTCTCTTTTTAGTTTATCGATATTGTTTTTGAGGGCTTCAAGCTTTTCAAAAACATCTTTGATTTGTTTGGAATTATCCATTTATTATTTGTATTACTTATTCAACCGCCTGACAAGGTTTTGTATTTTGATCGCGCGCTGCCCCGACCCTGCTATGAAGTTATTTAAATTTGGTGTTGTCACCTGCTGTGCCTTCTGTGGTGTTGCCGCTTGAGATGCAAGCGGAGGTGCTGAAGACACAAGTTTTGATAAAATTTGTTGTGATTTGGGAGTCAATTTCAAAATCGCAAAATCAACAGCTTTTTGTCCAGCCTTTTGCCCAGCACTTCGAGCAATGTTCAAAGCGGTGTCGACAACTTGCTTTTTACTGATGAATCCTGACAAAAAGTCTTTGAGCTTTGAAAAAATCCCAGAGCCGGTGAATTGATATTTTCGTTTATATCCTCTTCTTATAATTATCATTTATTTAATGTAAGCATTAAGTTTTTATAAGCATCACGAGACAAAAATTTTTGCCTCAAAAGTTCGTCACAAATGCTCACAATTTCGTTTCGAAGACCTGTGTTTCCTGCTTGTTTCGAAGCCATCAACAATTCCAACCGTTCACACAAGGCGTTTGGGACACTTGGGAGAAAGCCTTGAGCTGAAGTTCCAGGTTCTGATTTTGTTCGCATTTTTCTTACATCTCTCATTACTTTTTTAAATTCTTTTTTACCTTCTCGTTCTCGATTCACCTTTTGCTCTAGTTTTTTCTTTTGTTTTGCTTCAACACTGTCCCGAATTGGTTTTATGATTTCTTTCCATTTATCACCCTTCTTAGCAACTGGTCTATTTATATTTTCTGAATGTGACATTGCGTTAGTGGCATTCATTAATTCACCATAATTTTGAAAATCAATATATATGTTGTATCTTTCAAACTTGGCTTCACTGAAGTCAACAAGCCCCAAAGTCCTGGAGTTCCCTCATATTCTTTACCACCAATTATTAAAGTATTTCCATCAAAATCTATCCTTGTGTTTCCGAGGTAATATACACCATTTTTATATTTTATTCCAAAGGTTCTATCTCCTTTTTTAGTGAAATAATTGTTTAAATATTCATGCGCAATTGGGCCAACATTTATAGGCATCGGAAATTCAATCTCTGGAAGTTCTGACTTCCAAGGTAACGCAGTGGTTGGGCTTGGAATGAGTTTTTTAAATTCAGGACTGGATTGGATTGTAAGATATGACAGTCCGCTGAGTCCACTCATCTCTCGTCTCTGTTACTCTTTTGTTACCTGCTGCCACCTTGTGAAGCCGTCATTCGAAAGATTTTGGAATCGATTAAATGCAGCAAGCAGCTTTGCTTGTTCATTTTGTAGGACTTACTTTCCGTAATAATTAAGCTGCATCATTGGATGAGGTGTTCTCTGAATCTTTCGAAAGATGTGTGTTCAATAGGCAGCTTTGTTTTTTCAATTCTTTCCTTTCAGTGGTACATCATTGGAAACGGTGTTCTCTGTTTAGTAATCGTAATGGCTTTGAAGTTTGATAAAATCCAGACTTATGTTATTAGCAACGATCAATAAAGGATGCAGCAGGAAACGCTGGAGTCTATTCTGCATATGTAAGAGCATTTAGTTTACTATAGCCTATTGGAAGAAACAGATAATAATGCAAGGAATTTCAACAAAAAAGGTTAGATTAGCATAGACTCATACTGGTTTATGCAATGCTCAATGCTGTGTTTACTGTTTTATTCTGGGTTAACTTCTTCAGTTCATGAGATCCTGCGACTGAGAGGTGAACATCACTCCGTTTTCCTGAAAAAACTCATATTGCAGCTACAAGGGCACACCTTAAAAGTGCAAATATGAGCTGTGTTGTTAATTTTGGTGATGGCAATTAAACGGAAGGCCAAGCAAGGCTTGAACCCTTCCTTGTTCAGTTTTTGCCAAGACGGCTGAGGCTCAGGTGAACACCCTTATCAGTGTCCTGTAAAAGGCAGATATCTGTCAGTAGCATATCCTGGTTCGTGGTTGTGGATAAAAATGACATAACACTAACCAGAGTCATGAAAGCTGATATTTTAGGTAGCGTCTATTTTACCGCCAATATGATTCTGGCGGCAACAGATCGGCTGGAGCCATTGTGCCGCCAGTCGAACAACATTCGGTCTCGTGGCATGAAGCAATTCGAATAAAGGTTAGTTTGTCATGCAGTTGACGTGCTGCTCATATAGTGCAGTGGTTATGCTTCACGTCTGGTATGCTATTGCTTTTCGGTTCGACTCTCAACTTCCTTGGCAACTTCCTTCTTTTTTTTACTTTTTTCAAAATTTTCCCTTAGGCGTTTGGTTTAGGGTTCGGTTAGCATTTGTGTTATGGTTAGTGTTCGGGTTTAGGGTTAGCGTTAGTGTTAAAAGTTAGTGTTAGGGTTAAGGGTTAGCATTAGGGTTAGGGGTTAACATTAGGGTTAAGAGTTAGCATTAGGGTTAGGGATTAGGTTTAGGGTTAAGGTTAGCTTCGGGGTTTATCTTTTGTGTTTTCTTCATTTCTGCCAAGCCTGTTGCCGTCTAAGGTGGAGTGAATTTTCAAAATTGTGCAATACAAACTTTGGGGTGGTCTAAAAAGTCGGAAACATGGCTGAAACTAACTTTAAAATTGATATTAGATGGTTGACCCAAAAAAACACTATAGAACACTGTACACATTTCCCTATTCTCCTTCCTTTTTGGTCTTCATAAAATTGAAACTTAAGTTAATGTCAGACACATAGTAGATGTTTCAATTGAAATTCTCTACAGTGATTTTTATTGTGGCAAAATATGTCAAACAGTTTGTTACTTGTTGCCATGAAATCACTGAGTTGCTTTTGGAAGGTAGGACCATATTTTTTCTGTGGGTATCTTTCAAGTAGACTAAATATTTGCACCACTGAATGAATTTTTCAGCAACTGTAGAATGGTGCAATGGATATAAATTACAATATATCCAGTGCTGTACCAGTTCTGTGGCAGCGGCATCAGTTGATTGTCATGTACGCCAATTTGGTTTAGATACTAGATATAACACGACAAATCACATCCTCAGTGGCTGATAACTGGCAGGGTAGAAATATTTTTGTACAGGCAAATGAATGGATATTATGCAATACAATATATAGTATTAGTGCATTTTTGAGCCCAAAATCAGTTTTCTATCTCACCTAAAAGTTGAGTTATGACGAATTCATGAAATTTGACCTCCACATGACCCCGAGGGTAAGGTAGCAAGCAGGTTTTTAGAGTCAACCACCTAATATCAATTTTTAAGTTAGTTTCAGCCATGTTTCCAACTTTGTAGACCACCCCAAAGTTTATATTGCACAATTTTGAAAATTCACTCCACCCTAGGCATCTTGGTGGCAAAATAGACACTGCCAATATTTTATGGTGAGCAAATAGCAATGACACCACAATGATCTACAATTAATATTTGCTGCTAGCCTATAGATGCCTAATTTTAGCCACCATTGTTCTCACACCAAGATTACACCATTCTTGATGAAAAGCCCCTCTGTGGGACACAAATTTACATTTCAACAGTTTAATTTTATATTTCTTTATGATTCGTATGCATAAACATTCCTTTCTGTCCTTGCTACTTGTTTTTGTGATGAAATGTTATGTTAAAATGCATTGCTCTCTGCCTCATGACTCTTATTGCTGCTTGCTTCCTTCACCTATATGCTTGCTTCACATGCTCATATGTACATGCCTCAACTCTTCACCCATTGCTTGCCTACCATCATCTGTGTTATGTTGATGTCTATTATGTCTTTTTTGATGAATGCAATTGCGCTTGTTTTTTGTGTGTTCAAACTGTGTCATGTGTGGCGGTTCACAACTGAAAGTTTCAACAGTTGCGATATCAACTGTTCAGGATTGTGTGTTTGGGCCAGGTTATATTAAAGTGCAATGACAAATTATATTTTGTATTATATCTTCAGTTTCATTTATTGTGTAATGAGGCATTTTTCTACTCTGGTTACGTCATCACGCATCCGTTAATGATATCTGTGCTGACGGACTTCTGTTTTTTACATTGTACTTTCTTGTCCAAAGAGTGCTACGCTTAAGGCGATTCACTCAGTCTACCTGTCAATTGGAAAGTTGGGTGTTCGATCTGAGCTTTGTTCTAATCAGAGTAACAGTGTAAGCCTTGACACATAGATGCATCGGATAGGCTATCTGTGATTTTCAGCTATTATTTCACCCAGTCTTTTGTTGACCTTTGCACATTCTCACGAGTGCCATCCCACCACTGGCACTTGTTGTGAAAGTAGAAGGATTGAATGAAGACTTCTCAGTGTCAATCATTCCTTGGCTGTACTCATACTGATCCTTCTCTTTTTCATGTGTCAGTCATAGAATATTCATCTGGGTGTAAATGCATGTATTGGTTGGTAGCTGGTAACCACTATATAACTTTTTTGGTAACCACTATATAACTTTTTTGTAAATAGATTACCAAATATCGCATAATGCATGGTTCAAGCTGAACTGCACAATAATGTTGCTGATTGTGATTCATGATAATCAGGTCATTTCCATGCCAAGTGAGCAAATAAAAAAATGCACCAAATGTTTTGTATTTTAATGAAATTTGGCACACCTGTAGATCTAAGTAAAGTATTAAGAATGCAAAAAAATTTTTGAAAAACACCCAGTATTTGGAGAGTTATGATCACTTTTAAAAATGCCATTTTTGATTGTTCTGCTTCAATGAACATGTTGAAATTTTTATTAAATTCCTAATTTCTCAGTCTCTTATCACATGAGATGGCTGAAAATTGTTAGAGAAATTTTAAGACCTAAGGAATCCAGAAAGCTAGCTCTGAAAGTGCGAAAAGAACTGCTTCATGTGCAGGGTTGATTGATTTAAATCATTTAATTTAAATCAGTGATTTAAATCATGATTTGAATCAAACAATAAAAATCATGATTTACATCAAACAACAAAAATTAAAAAATCATGTCATTTTTGAGCTTTTTGTGATGTATATGACACATTTAATTAGCATTCTAATAGGTTTTCACATAGCGCATACAGTATTAGTGTGGAAGGCAAAGTCTTCTTATGACAGCACATGTTAAAACGACTTGAAGTTTTATCAATCATAACAACTGCAAGGTCACAGATTCTATGTCACTTAACTGCAAAAATTACATGTGGACTGAAATCACTAACCCTTGCAGATTCACAAGTCATAACTGTTAGAATGCCACAAGTTTGAAAGTGTGGACTGCCACAAAGTGAAAGTTGCATTTAAATTCCATGAAATTTGAAGGCTGTTGACTATAAACATACTCATAGAACATATTTTTGATCCATGAAACAATATATTATCATCATAGGTTTAACATTTGATGCGTGCATGGCATGACTGTCAATGAAATTACTAACTGGCAGTTTCAGTATTGCCATTTCAATAAATATTTCATTTTGTGCACTGGTACTAGTGTTATAAACTTATTTGCATTATGGGATATTGTATAAGCGCAAAAAAGTTTGAATGAATGTTTAGATATTTCTAGTCAGGATTGATTGATTTAAATCATTTCATTTAAATCATTGATAAAATCAAAAAAATCAAGCAAAAAATCATATGCAGTTTTGAAGCTTTCTGTGATTTGTATGACACATTTAATTGGTATTCTAATCGGTTTTACTTATTGTTGAAGAAGGCAGAGACTTCTTATGATAACACAAGTCATAAAATCAAATTTTATGAATCATACCAACTGTGAGGTCACAGATTCTATGCCAACTAACTGCAAAAATGATATGTGGACTGAAATCACTAACATTTGCAGACTCAGAAGTCAGAATGCCGCAAGTGTGAAAAGCATAAAGCAGTCTTGTAGCAAGGTTAGGAGGGCAAAAGAAACTGTTAGAGGGGCAAGACGTTTGTTTTTATTATGGTAGATGTTTTAAACTAACTTTTCTTCTGGGCACAACAAAATTTAGGAACACCGCCCCTGAATGCCTCCAGGGCGACGTGCGTGGTTTAAAGTAAAACATCTAAATTCCAGCAAATGCATGGGCTGTTGTCTGTAGAAATAGTAGCTTTAAAACATATTATTGATTCAGATTAATAATACACATATATTATAGGTTTTCACCATTTTATGCATGTAATTTGTATTTGGTTTTGTACACCAGTGCTGGTGTTATGAATTAATTTGCTTTTAAGTGTGGTGAATAAGTGCAAAGTAATTTTGAATGAAAGTTCAGCTGAATTCTAGCTGCTGTACAAGAAGAAAAAAAGCACAAAAAAGTTATATTAAAACAAACTTTTTAAAATTAAAAATGACTACTTGTTAGGTGGCCATCCTCTACACATTAAATCAAAAAAATCATAAAAATAAAAAAAATCATCTGATTTAAATAGAAAAATCCGATTTTTATCAACCCTGTTCATGTGACAGTAAAGCCTTCATCAGTTTTTATCAACTTTATCAGTTTATAAAAAATGTGTCTACAGTTTTAAAGTTGAAATTCACATATATATTTTATTCTCATATGAATGCTCTTTCATTCCAAATAAAAAATTCCATTAGATTTGATGCCTACTATAAAAAAACTGTTTCTGTAATTGTTGCTTTTGCACTGTTTTGTAAAAATAACTCTATGACATCATAATTTGTGCATAATGTGTAATGACAATACTTAGCAAACATGCAATTATGATGACAAACTAGCACTTGCAAAGGCTTTAGCACTTGTGTCTCAGTGCTATAGAAAGACGTTCAATAAGTCTTCAGCAATTAGCATGCTTTGTACCTCTGAAAGTTTTTAATCAATGTAACCTCAACAGTAGGTGTACAACCCTGACTTATATACAGGGCTGCCATCGATCTAGAACCAGAACTATGGACGGCAAAGCAAAATTTGATTTTTTTGGCTAAAAACCAAACAGTTGTTTCTGTTTGCACGACTAATATCATAACATAGGTTTGCCCAATGTCTCCAGGAACCATGTGCTTCAGCAATGTTTTATTCTTGACTTCCTTCTTGTAATCATCACATAATCCTTTTTTCGCTTGTTTATTTCTTGAATCAATTAAATGTTAAACCTTTGCTACAAAACCAGGTTTCCTAACAATCCTAACCAGAGTAGACAGCTTGCAGTGCTAATTATGCCTGATAGTGCGTTACGTCCCTGTGCTGCAAGATTATAGTACTTTTATGATGTCACAAAACCTAGATTACAAAATGTTTATGAAGAAATAGTAATAGTCTGTATGTTTGTCAGGTATTGCTCGTATTTAAAATTGCTATGCTATAGAAAATAAGAAAAAATAAGGATGCAAGTCACAAATAAGGACATTTTTTTGAAATAAGGATAGTAATATTTTCTAAGACGTAGCACTGCAAAATAATGACAAATCTTAGAAATAAGGATGGTTTGGTAGCCCTGCTTACGGATAAATAACAAATAGCAGTTTTGTACACCACTTATGTAATACAATTAATGACATTTGTAATAATATCCTCATCTGCAACCATACGAGTATCCACAAACCCAATACTTTACGCTAAGTGAATTTCATAGCAAGTCTCTTCCACTTTCACATTGCTGTAATGAACTCTTTACAATTGATGTATTTCAAAAGTAATACCCTAGTAATACCATCTAAAAATGATATCAGAAAGCAATAATAAAATTTAGTAAGTATCATAACAATGTTGGACCACACACTTTAAAAGACGGTGATAACTGGCACACCAATATCATTAATTACATACATGGTGTACAACACTGGTATTCCTTAATTATGCGGAAGTCAGGGTTCCACACCTACTGTTAAAGATTGTGTTGATTGAAAACTTAGAGGTACAAAGCAGGCTAATTGCTGGAAGCTTATTGGACATCTTTCTATAGTACTAAGAGAACTAAAACTACTAAACGCAGGTGCTGGAGCCGTTATTAATGCTAGTTTGTCATCACGAGCATGATTATTGAGTATTATCATTATATACACATAATGTACAAATTATGATGTTATAGAGGTATTGTTACAAAAAAATGCAAAAGCAACAATTAAGAAATCATGTTTTTTCATAGCAGGCATCAAATCTAATAGAATTTTTTTTATTGAGCATGAAAGAGTATTGGTATAAGAATAAAATTTTTGAATTTCAACTTCAAAATTGTAGACTCATTTTTTATAGATTGATAAAGTTAGGCTTCCAAAAAGTATGAAACAAAATGAATGCTGTGTTATCATATGAGCAGTCCTCTGAACACTTTTTCACCTAGGTTTTTGGATTTCTTGGGTCTTAAAATTTTTCGTCTAGCAATTTTCAGCCATCTCATGTGATCAGAGGCTGAGAAATTAGGAATTTAATAAAATTTCAGCATGTTCACTGAATTGGAACAAGCAAAAATGGCATTTTTGAAAGTGATCATAACTCTGAAACTATTGGGAGTTGTTACAAAATTTTTTAAATTCTTAATATTTCAGTGAGATCTGAAAGTGTGCTAAATTTCATTGAAATACAAAACACTTAGTGTAATCCATTTGCACATTTGGCATGGAATTGTAGTGATGTGCCTTTTCGCATTACGAATTGGCTTTTCGTAACTCGTGATTTTGCTGCTATATGTGCTTGCTTGTGGGAACCAACTTGTTATCACGTCAAAATTCAACTGCTTGCTTGCAGATTATGTGTGCTGACCTCGTTTTTACCATTCGAAGTTCGGTGCAGTGGCGTGGACACCATATTTTGTTAGTCATGTTTCTGGTATCGCTAATGCATGGACTATGTTGGCTTTTTCTGCTATCACACCATTGTCAAAGCATTGTCTGCTGCTGCTAATTAGAAGTCTTCTGTAAATAAGGATTTGTGCACCAGGAAATCTGTGAAACGAAGTTTATAAAGAGTGAGAACCAAACGTCTTGCTTCAGCTTGGCAACTTAAAATGTCAGGCAGTTTAGTCGGGAGTTAGAATAGTACTCATACAACGACTAGGCTGCCTTGTTAGTAGCATTTGAGGAAACTAGCATTTCTACATGCAATGCTGACCTTATTCGTAAACAGCCTCTATGCTTGGCAACACCCCAAACCCCTATAGAATGATGGGGAGGCAATGTCTATTTTGCCATTGGAGGCAAAAGCACTGCTGAAGTTATTTTGTTGTTAGGTGCACCTGGTTGGTTGATTGGTCATGTGACAAGAACAAAATGCTTGGATTATTGTATGGTGGTTGTAGGGATGCATATAGTGGAATATCAAATCCCATGGATTCAAATCCAAAAATAAGAGTTTTTTCAAATATTCTGATTTGAAATAAATTTGGATTAAGTAAATGTGAAAAATTGCAAAATTGGCAAAACAAATAATTTCAATAAATTTTGCAGTGGCACTCTTTACTGTCCTGAGTAAGAGAAAGAAATGCAAAATGGTACTTAGTAGTGGCATGATAGGCTAATTAACAGTTCGTGTGATCGCTGATTGGTGTTCTAAACCTCTGTACGATCAGTTCATTTTGCTCCTAACAAGTTATTCCAAAATTAGATTCAATTTTCTGGATTTGAAACAAAGTTTCTGAAATATTTCAGAACCTTTAAATGTTCCATAGTGCACATCCCTAGGTGTTTGTCACATGACCTAAAATGCTAAAGCTAAACCTGAAACTTCTTGAAAAAGTAGTCTACATAATTAAAAGTGCTGCCATCAAAATTGTGATTTCTAGTAGCAAAGCCAAAGCAAAAAAACAATAATGGTGAAAGCTGAACCAGCAACCACTCACACAGCAGGCATAGACACTACTTGACTAGGTTCGCAGCGCTGCTTATGTCATAAGCTCAGCATTATATGTGGACAAAGCTGGATATGATTCGAATGACAAAATAGTCTCAGCAGAGCTTTTACCACTTACAGCAAAATAGACACTACCATCAATATAACTCAGGCAAAGTAGTCAAACGTTACTTGAGGTTAAGTCTGGAGATTTCATGATTTTGGTGCCCTTGAAAACTTTCTTAATGAAGAAATGTAAACTGTTTGTTTAAAAAGTAATAAATTAAACTCAAATGAAAAAATGTGTTAATTGGGAACTATAGCATAGTTCAATAGATTAAAGAATACTGAAACCTTAAACCAAACCTAAAACCTCAAACATAAAAGCCTAAACCTAAACCCTAAGTAGTAAACAAACTTTAGCCTTGCGGCAAGCTTCTGAGGAATCTGCCTGCTTTCTGCTTTCATTCTTCTGCGACGATTAAAACTTGCAAGCGTATCTATTTTTCATAGTTAAAGGCCACAAAGATGGCGGCAAGTAAATCAGT
>Ga0210059_1012316_pt1 | contig 12942 bp, 6 predicted proteins | sample Ectturendosymbi2_FD_188042 | JGI IMG/M metagenome (GOLD analysis project Ga0210059, IMG submission 188042) | Ecteinascidia turbinata endosymbiont from Florida, USA - Sample 2 (SPAdes) (version 2) | ecosystem: Host-associated > Tunicates > Ascidians > Unclassified | place: Key West, Florida...
GACTAATTAGCTAATTACATAATTAATTAATTTGTTTATTTTAGATCATAACTTTTGAACCAGAAACGCCAGAAAGTCGATCAAAGGCTCAAAAGACTCGGACTCGAGCCGAGTTTCCAATGAAAACTTCAACGCAACACTTTGGCCTGGCGGTTGGGCCCTATATGTTCAAAAGGAAATTATGTTGCAGCTGTGTATGGCAAAACATGGTAAACCGCATAGTGCAAGATGTTACCCTGGAATGAGTAAATGCTTTAATATAGTTTATGCATCCTAATGTGTTTAGGCCACAAAGATTATTTCTTCTGGATACTAATGCAGCCACCTTATTTGCACTGATTGAAAGCACCATGGCTGAAATTAGTTCGTGACTACTACTATGCCTCTTCCAGATCAATAACAAAGATAATGAAGAGGTTTGAAAAAATTAGCTCTATTAATGCTGCTACGTCTATGGACACAAAATTAATATATATAGGTTACTGCTCTTTTACCTTGTATACTATGTGAGGTTGTTGTTGGGAAGAATGTCATTGCTATTGAATTGTGTGTACGATGCATGTAAAGCATAAGGTCAGCCATGAAAAAATGTTGGACCATAAAATGATGGTAATTTTTAAAGTCAATAAATCCAACAACTTTGTTGGAATTATTTGCAGTGATGGAGTCTCGAGACTTGGTCTCGCAGGCTACAGGTCTCTGTAACAAAACTGTTGTCTTGACACTTTGAGTATTGCAAGGATATGGCTCAGTAAAACTTCTGTGATTCACAGAGTTTTTTTCTCTGTTGTATTTGCAGGTAAGGAACAACCAAAATAAGTCAGAAAAATGCAAGAAATTTAAAAAAAAATAAGTGCTGAAAACACTTTTTAGAAAACTTTCAGCAAAATGCACATATTTTAAAGTCTCAAGTGTTTCCAATTTGAGGCAAAATTTCAAAACCCGGGTTTAGAGTAGCTGAGAAAAGAAACCCGGGAAAACCAGGGTCTTTTCGGGTTTTGAAATCAATGCAATTTTGAGCGATAAAAACTCAATATCATTTTGAAGTTACTACTGTTGGTCCTTGCGCAATTTATTAGTGAAGTATTAATTAAGTTATGCACAGTTTTTCAATGATGTTAATAATATTGAGGCAAGACAATCAAAGCATTTTTTTCATCATTTAGTCTGTTTCTGAGTTTTGCGACAAATAGTCCCTGTGGCTAGAAAACCCCTCTCTGGTTCCACTGACTTGGGTTTGATTGTAATTAAAGTCATGGAACAATTTTTCAAGGTTACTTGACCTCTTCTTTGTAGCCTCAAAAAGACTAATTTCATTTTTCACAATATGCGATCAGATCTCTTCCAGTGCTTGGATAGTTTTGTGGTCTTCACCCTCATGGATTACATAGATTCAGTGCTTTGATTTCACCATGGCCCACTTCACCTGGCCCTGGGCCCAAACCGCTAGAGGCTAGTATTTTGCTGAAGTATTTATTGGAAAGTAGGCTACAATCTGAGTCTTTTGATACTTTGGATGGTCTGTTAGGGTTTCGGGTTCAAAATTTATGATGTAAGTTAGTAAAAATATTTGACTAATTAGTTAATTAGATAAGTAATTAATTTGGTTATTTCAGATAACTTTTGAACCAAAAATGCTAGAGAGTTGATCAAAGGCTCAAAAGACTCGGACTCGAGCCTAGTTTCCAATGAAAATTTCAGTGAAATACTTTGACCTAGCAGTTGGGCCCTAGGCCAGGTAACATGAGCAAAAATGGCCCAAAAACTACTTATGACATCACTCACAAAAAAATCCTCAACCCGTAACCAAAAATTTTTTTTCGAGTGCAGATAAGAACATTGGCCAATCCGTTCTAGGGTTTGAACAGCTCTCTAGCACAATCAGTGGAGGAGCTATGGCGTCGGTAAGGCAACTGACAACTGCTGGTTTTAGGCCGATTTTAAAGTAGGAATAGATCGTACCCCGTCTCTCAAAGTGTTAAGATTATAATTATGTTTACCTAAAGTTCAAAAATGAGCATGCGTCACCAAGATACAGTAGTATCTCCATAACACCAACTCTTAAATAAAAAAACGAAGTTTATTGAAGTTGCACAATTTGAGCTATAGGTATTCAAAATACCGTCATAGTTGAATGCACACAAAAAACATGTTGTCTTATAGCAATGATTAACTCGTTGGCTGCCGGCCTACGATATATTCGTACTTCGATCTAAAAAACAGCAGTTTTCGGTTGCCTTACCAGTGCCCTAGCTCCTCCACCGATTACGCTAGAGAGCTGTTCAACAGCTCAAATGGATCGGCCAGTCCAGTAGATTGCACTCGAAAAAATTTTTTTGGTTGGGGAGTGCGGATTGTTTCTGAGTGATGTCATAAGTGAAGTAGTTTTAGGGTCATTTTGGCTCATGTTGCCTGGCCTAGGGCCCAACCACTAGGCCAAAGTGTTTTGCTGAAGTTTTCATTGGAAACTAGACTCGAGTCCGAGTCTTCTAAGCTTTTGATCGACTTTCTAGCGTTCCTGGTTCAAAAATTATGATCTAAAATAAAGAAATTAACTAATTAGTCAAATATTTTTACTAACTTACATCACAACTTTTGAACTCGAAACCCCAGCAGGTCATCCAAAGTATCAAAAGACTCGGATGGTAGCCTAGTTTCCAGTAAAAACTTCAGCGAAATACTACCACCTAACAGTTGGCGCCCAGGGCCATGCAAAGTGGGCCAAGGTGGCCTCAAAGTCCTCCACTTATGACATCACTCACAAAAAAATCGCACCCCCAGGCAAAAAATTGTTTTTCGAGTGCAATCTACTAGACTGGCCGATCTGTTTGAGCCGTTGAACAGCCCTCTAGCGCAATCGGCGGAGGAGCTAGGGCATTGGTAAAGCAACCGAAAACTGATGTTTTTTTTGCAAAAATCGCCAAAACCACCCAGACGTCAAAGTGTTAACCAAGGTTCGAAGGTCACCAGTGAAAAACTTTGTCTTGTTTTGTTCAGCATGGTACCTTGCACTTTATTGTAAAATATTGAATGAAAATATTCAGAGATGTAGGAGTGGCCATCAAAAGTTCCAACAACAAAATCACAAAAATTTTTTGGTCAAATCTTCTTGAAAAGCATCAAAATTTCCAATACTCATAATTTACAAAATTGAGGTTGGATTTCAAAAATTCCAACGTTGTTGAGTTCATAAGTCTGAGATCTTTCCCCTTATGAAATTTGGTGAGGGTCAGATGAAAAATCCCAAATTTTGCTGGATCACTTGACATGGAATGACCCAGAAGATGAGATTAGTACTGAGTATGATGGATGCAATTGTGGTTTGCGACATGCATGGAATCAGTTATGAATCTGTTGAGAATGGATTCTTGGAAAATGGTGATTCACGTATTGGCACAGTACTGCAGATCTAGATGCCTGGTATTAGTTAATTCTATTTCATCATGACTGCACTGTGCTTCAGCTCCACACTTCACAGCATTGTACCAAAAACTTTCATGTTTAAAAAAATGACTCAAAATGTCCCCAAGGATGTTGTCTTTGTTTGTGCAGGCTACAACTTTTTGTTTTTGCACATACCAACAAAAGACATATATAATGCACACACATGCCAAGACAATGAAACAAACTACATGTACTATACATATTACAGCAGAAGACAAGCAAATGACATGAACATAAGTTTGCACTTACCTGTAGAAATATAAGGACACAGCAATCAAACTTACAAGAACCGTCACCAACAGAGCAGATTTAGCCAGATTAGTTTGAATCCTGCAACTACACAAAACGCTTCAGAAAAAGCAAACAAAGCGTTGAAAGAAACGAAAGCATCACAGAATACTTACAAATCAGGGGTGAGCAATTAATTTAGACCGGGGGCCACTTTGAGAAGGCCACGTTAAGCAGAGGGCTGTACTTCTGATGGAAACAGAAGCAAGTACCAGTTCAAGTAAGCTTCAACACTGATATTTACTTGAAGTGGGAGGAATTTCCAGATTTAAAGTTTTTTTGTAATTGCTTCCATGGGCCACTGAAAACGTTGTGGTGGGCCACTAATTGCCCACCCCTGTTATAAATGAAAGTTTTCATAGTTTCTATTCTAACACATATAAGCAATTCAGTTAATGCTTATGCTGTGCCCAGAAACTCGCATGTTTAAGTCTAACATACCTAAATAATATTCTCACAATATCCTTAAAGCGATTTTGGTGATCTCACTGTATCCTTATTGCGATTTTTTTTCAGAAATGACATATGGGGACATAATCTCTCCAAGGAATAAAACATGTGAACCAGCCATGGCACAATTAAAATCCTGAATTTATGTCTTGCTGGTTATTTTTGTGTTGGCCACAGTTTTGCAAGTTTTGACACCTTTTTGTGAATATGCCAAACTTGAATTCAAGTTACACTTCATGTTTTTGAAAACTAGTTGTAGTCATTCAAAAACAAATTATTTTTATGAGTCAAATTTCAGTAAATATTGTACCTCATTCCATGGCATTAGTATGCAAAAACCCAATTCACTGTGTGCATTCTAGGTTGTCTTGTCAGTAGATACTTTTATATTCCTGAAAGAACATTATATTTGTGGTGTTATTGGTTGCATGTTTATTGTGCAGTCGACCGTGACTATTGCTATATTTAGTTGTCACAAGAGCCCACTGCAAGAAGATAGTACTAATCACAAACCCCATCATACTGTGGTACTGCCTGTGGAACAATGTTTACAAATGAACAAACTCAAATTATCCTACTGAAAAGTATCTTTTCAGCTAACCTGTTCAAAATTGTTTATGAACCATAACTACTTATTCCAGCACACTTACACATATATATTGTCAAACACAAGGAAAAACAATAAGTCACAAAAACAAGCAAAATTACATACCACACACAATGTTCCCTCTAAGCTGCGTGCCTGCGCAGCCACACAGCGGCTAAGATCCGTCTGCGCAGTTGCAACAAAAATTGTGATTCAGCGCACCCGCTTGTTTTTCTGCGCAGCAATATTAAAAATTGGAGGGAACATTAACCACACAGGTGGCATGATATGCTGCTTCTTTTGATAAGTTTGACATGCAATACATAGAATAATTAAATGGTGAACAGAACTTATTAGGGTTTAGATGTCACGAGTGGCAGCACACATACTCAGTCCAACATACACAACATGCCATTCTCTTTCATGTGACATGTTTTCTTTTAAATGGATGCTTCCTGATACTGTTTTGTGCACAAGTTTTTCAAGTTTAAGTGCAGCATAATTAGGATTTCTGGCTTTAACATCCATTGGCTGAGCATAAAACTAGTTACTGGATTGCTACTTTCTGCATTTATTACTACAGTAGTTCTCAACACTTTGCGACTTGAAAAAGCCTTGTGACAAAATGACAAAGTGGCATGTGACAACATGGGCATCATGACTAATATCAATGAGCCATAACCTCAAACCCAGTCCCCTTCATAATATATACTGCCATATTCATAGACATCAATTGAAATTCACCTCTTTGCAAGGCTGATTGGATATTTACTTTTCTACCAAATATTCCTACTTTTCAACAGTACTTCAATTTGTGCATTTAAAGCCTTTGTGCTATGATTAATGGACCAGAAACATGTCAAATTTATACGGTTCTCATGCTACAGAAAAATGCAAGTGGTTTTTGCAAGTTGGAAACACTTTCAGATCGGGGCACATAATCAAAGAAGCTAAGAACTTTCTATACGGCAGATGATTTTGCTCTAAATGGCCAATTGAAAAATATTTCATTGAGTGAATTTGTTTTTTTAATATGTTGTGGATGCAGCTTTATAGTCCTTGAAAGTGAGAAAAGACTATTTACTGAAAGTGCTTTGTTACAGGCTTGGTAAGTACCTGGACAAGTTTGCGAAAAATAACAGAGGTGCTACATTTTGGTGTAACAGCAAAATGCTGTCTCTTCAAAAATTGAGAAGTTGTTATTTACTGCAATCTCCTACACCACGCAATTGATAAGGCAAGAACAATTTCAATTATAGAACATCATCCACACAAATTACAGTCATAATCAGACCAGGGAATTTGTTGGAAAAATATCACAAGAAATCCATTTATTAATAATCATTCATACACAATCAAATATGAAATGAGGCTAAGAATCAATTTGAACAAAAAAATTGATTTCAAAAAAATGATTTTGTACTTTGCACTATCATCATAGAAATGTGTTGGTTGATTTAATCAACATAATATTCAACTTTGCTTAATCCCTTCTACACCGGGCAGTTTTTGTATTGTCATGGTTATGCATTCACATTGTGCTATGAACGTGAGTTCAGTTGCTTGATCCAAAACTAAATATTCAAGAATTCTTGCTCAAATGAGCTCAAATTTTCAGGAAAACTGCATTAAAATACATTCTCAATGTTAAGGTAAAAAGTAACTACCCCCTTAAAAATTATTGAAAAGTAGAAAAGTTTTAAATTAATTTGTGCTACAGAGGCATTCACTGAGACATTGTGGGTAAAGTATTTGTTCCAACCCAAGTCCACAAATAAGGTTAGCAGATTTGTTTGAAAATTGATGTTGATATTTGGTAAGACCAAAAGTTTTAAACAAATTTTATGAACTTTTATGCTGCTTGAGAAGTATTTAGCATACACACGTCGAAGTTGGCAACTGCTTTGGTAATGCATGTCTCTGCATGCATACTTATACCAATAAAATTTTTGAAAACTTTACACTGAGTTTTATGGGCTAGTTCATTTTTACCTGAAATGGATATATGGAGTTGAGCAAAAAAACTAGTTACAAGATTGTTTTTACCCTTTCAAAGTACTGCTCTGCAAAAATAATTATTGTAATCAAATACTATCATAATTAGGAGTCCACGGGCTATATAGGCAAAAAAATTAAAATCAAGTGACGATAGGTTTATTGCATGTCATTTGCGGTAAGAAGAAAGGAAAAATAATTTTTTCAAAAAATTTGCATTATCAGAGGTTTGCTGGGTGAAAAACGGAAAAAAACGACAAAAAATCGACCAAAATCAATAAAGTAAATTGGCACTCCGGAAGTTCATATTGGTACCTAAATATTTGTTATGCCTGCCTGGCACTGAATAAATTAATTAAAACGCCTAACACCACAATCTAGTGTCTTTGGGGTCCCAAACGCACTTTTTCAGTGGTCTATGAATGAAATGGTCTTTTTTATCACCGATTTTTGCTGTTATTTGGCAGGCAAACCTCTAAAAATGATAAGTTCAACGATCAGGCTCAACTGGTAGATATTCTGCCTAAGCTGCATGCTCAACTTAAGACACAAACAGTTGAGAATGATGCCCTTGGCACTTTTCAACTGCCCTGGACTGACAGTGCTATGCAAAATCAGAAGCTTGATTCTGAGCTAAGTATCTGATTAGGGCAGTGTGTCTGAAAGCAGCAGATGGCCTAGAGCTCCAGTGTGCAAGAGAGTATTGGGCTGACAATGATGATGATCAGAGAATAACTGCTGTTCACAAGCTCACGCCTGAAGAGCAATCCAATCTACCCACTGAGAATCTAGAGGCAGAGCGATACCTTGCCAAGTTTTGTGCTTTGGCTTCCATGTCTGAACGTCATTCCAATCGCTTCTTCAAGGCCAAGCACATTCGGTATGACCTAACCCTGAACAGTGAACATCATGCTGATAATCCACCAGATACTAAAACCTTTGCAGCCCTTGACAAAATGGGGCAGGAGTGGAATGCTGATCAGAAGGCTTTGCAGAAAGCTCAGCTCCAAGATTCATTGGCCAAAGGCCAGTGAATTTGTGGATGTAATTCTGAAGAAGTGCAAGGAGCATGGCGGTCCTGTTACAGACTTAAAGGAACTGCATCAAATGACATCCAAGTTTAATGAACATGAAACCAAAAAATTCCTCAGGTAAGAAATTCAATTCCAGAAAGCCATGCACAGCCGAGACAGTCAAGAACATCCCCTGACCTTTATAAAATCAATAACCTTTTTATTGATGAATTGACTGAAAATCTCGCAGCTCTTGTGACTGACGATGTTGGTGATAATAGTAATCATGTACTATTCTCCACTGAGGATGAAATCATGGAAATTCTCCTTGAGAAACCAGTAACGTCTGATAATTCACTATCTAAACCAGTTATGAAAGCCATCAACGTGTAGTTGGGACAGCACAAAAGGAAGAGATTGGTTTGTCGGCTTTTACATCGATGAAAATGATGACACAACACTACAAGTTGATCACCTGGAGCCCAAGTCAAATGATAACACTGTTTGGATCAGACCTTGACATGATGATATTCAGGATGTGAGACCTATACAAATTCTGCCATGTATAGTTATAAGGGAATGGGTCATCAACAGGCGGTTTGCTGCATATGTTATAAAAAAACAGTCAGTTCATCAAGACAATGTTTGAGCAGCTATTTTGTGAGGATGCATAAGAACTTCAACCTATTCAACTAGTATTATGTGATTGTTACTTCTTTTAACTGTTTGCAACAATCTTAAGCAGTAAAATGGACATAGAAGTCGCTTGCAGCTTGCATTTCGTTAAAAATCCATATTTTCACCAATTTATTGGCCTTTTTTTAACTCCCAATTTGCTCAAACCCCTAAAAGTGGAAAATGTTTATTTTAAATGATTTTTCTGTATTTTCTATTGAATATAAAATGCATTTTTAGCCTTAAAATAAAAGATTGTTTTGAACACAGTTAATAATTAGCTAAAATACCCATTTTCGCCCAATTTTGGCCATTTTTTTGGTTGGCAAACCTCCAAAAATGAGAACTTTTTCAATAAAATGTTTTTTTCTGTCTTCTTACACATACTAGGGTCCTATAAACCTTCAATCATATATGTACCACCAAATATGCAATTTCACCCCCTGTATAGCCCACTCCTATTATAATAGCTCATAAGCATTTGCTAATTTGTTTTGAGACTAGAATAATGGTTCTTAAACTATTTTATGTGCGTCTCCTTTGGTCTTAGTCATTGATACTTGCATCTCTGCTAACCTCACAATCAAACACAAAGAATGGAAAAATATGCTTTTTACGTTTACATTTTTTTCAACAGTATATTGCTACTACACCTGTGCCCCTCTTGCAAACCCCTCAGTTTGAGAACACAGGATCTAGTTCAGAAAGTAATAAAACAGTGGTGATGAAGCTGCATCATCACATTTGAATTTTTCAAACTCCATGTTGTGTGGAGAAAAATAATGATAGATTCAAAAGACTATTTTATGCTAGAATTGTGCTACGGCAGGTTTACCTTCAAGGGCCAGATCAGAAAAAAAAGGATTCTGTTGCATGCAACAATTGATAGGGCCAGATATATTTAGTCAGATGAAAATAATACAACTTTGCTTTACCAGATAGAAAATACTTTTGACACATGTAGATAGTGAAACATCTCTAAACATCTCTTAGGCTATTTTCAAATCTAAAGGCAGGCCAGCCTAAAATTCCACCCTCCAACAAGGGACAATATTTATGCATGGAAAAGTCATCACAAGGAAAGTAATAAGGTTTTTTTTATGTACAAAGTGAGAAGAAGAACTTGTTTGTTGAACCAGTTACCAGTGCACTACCAAATAATCAGTTAAAGTTTCCTAAGCATTATAAGATTAAAGCTGAAGACAAAAAATCAGTGAGGAGTAAATATGGGAAAATTTATGCTGTATTTTTGGCCAAGCCTGAAGCCTACAATGGGGAGCAACTTTTAAAAGACTTCTTTGAGAATGTCAAGGATGAAACACCAACAAGTGTGGAAATGAACTTCTTGCACAAAAGTTAGATTGCAACTTATACAAGTCACTTGTGGGATGGGCCCACAGCGAAAAGACATGGATATTCTCTTCTCTGCATTAAGTATTGTTTCTATGGTCCAGACCGGTCAATACTTACAGACACAGGCAGAAGAAAGATTTTTTTTTATTTTTTAAGAGCATGGTGTCCAAAAAGTTTGCCAACCTCCACAAGTTTAGACAAGAATACTGTTGAATGATGATCTGCTCAAGACTGCTTGAACTGAAGTGATCATTGTAACCTACTGTTTTTGCATTAAAAAACATGCTGCAAATAAATCATTGCAAGTCTACATTATGGGTAAATACTTAAGTGCAAAAACGTGGATTAAGTTTAATGTACAAAATGCAGTGAAATAATGATGAAAAAGCTGTAGTTTTTCTACCCACAAAGTTTTTCTTACCCCTTCGCCTGGGAAAAAAGCTAGTGTTTTTTTATAACAATTTTTCTTTGGGAAAAGATAACCAAAAAGTGTTAGGCAATGTCTATTTTGGCCCCAAGATGCCGGCGGCAACAGACTTGGTAGAAACGAAGTAAACTTAAAAGATAAACCCTAAACCTAACCTTAACGGTAGCCTCAACACTAACCGTAATGCTAACCCTAATACTAACCTAACCCTAAACCTAACACCTAAGCATACACTTCGGAAATTTTTGAAAAAAGTATAAAAAAGGCAAGAAGGAAGTTGCCAAGGTGAGAGTCGAACCCAAAAGCAATGGCATACCAGACGTGAAGCATAACTGCTACGCTATGAGCAACACACCGTTTGCATGACAAACTGAACTTTTTTTCAAATTGCGTCATACCATGAGATCAATTCTTCGACTGGCGGCACAATAGCTCCACCCGAGCTGTTGCCGCCAGCATCTTGGCAGCAAAATAGACACAACCAAAATGTTTATGTGACAATATGCTTTGACATGAGGGTTACTCTCAATCAAAAGACCAAGGAAATACCTTAGCTTGTTTTAGAAATAATACAAACTTAAAATTTTTTTGTTTTTTTTACCCCATTTGGCTATATATTGAATATTTCTGTAAATTCTTATTGCAGAAGACCAGTACCAAACCAAGTCATCTTGTTTTATGCAACCACTGATTGCACCTTGTAGCCTACAGTTGCAGACTACACGCAAGCACAACAACAGACGTGCTGGTGTAGAAGGTGTCAAACTATTTAGACAAACCTTCATTAAAATTCAAATATAGCAACAGATTCACAAAAGTCTATCATACAAAATCTGATATAACATAATTGAAAAGTTTTGTTGACAAACTTTCAAGCATCCACGCAATATATATGAGTTTGCTAAAGGTTTTACAAACCTACCATTCTAAAACTTTTTCCAGTTGCTCAGCATGGGACAAATGATAATGTGTTTATTTGGTGTGGAATGATGTACTTCAGATGTCACAAAGTAAAGAGCCACTCTAAAACGATAAACTACCAATGATTTTCAACGAGGTTGGATATAATTTTCAAGGTGGAGAATTGAGAGTATTACACCTATCTCATAATAAAATGCCTATACCACACAATCCCTGTTACCACAGCTAGACCATACCATGTCACAATATATGACAAATGTTCATCTCTTAGTGTTACTCTTGTTTGTCCTCCAATAGGAGCAAAAGGTAATGCATTGCTGTCATACAAAGCATCCAGCAGAATAGGGCTGGCACCACTAGCTGCAGCCATTTCATCAAGGTCTTTGTACACCCAATGATTCTTTCCTGGAATATTCCTTGGAGACAAAGGTGGACGCTTCTCTGTGTGTCGAAGTAAGCCTGTCACTTCAACAGACTGTTCTATCTGTCCTTCAAGGCGTGTCTGAGGATCACGTCTCTCTCTTGGAACATACCCTCTATTTATTAGTATCACCAAGGTAGAACCATCCAAGTGAAATGGAGTGATAACCTGTGCTCCAACATTATTCTTTTTAACTGAAAAAAGTGAGCCTGCATCAATGTCTGGTTTGGAGTTAGCTTCAATCAATGAGCGAGGTTGAATCAAAAACTCTTTACTGTGATCAAATTTTCCTTTGACAACCAAAGGGTAATACTCTAAGTATTTTAATTTTGCAAGGTCATCTGGAAATGGCTGTGGATTGCTTGTAGTTCTTTCTTCAAGTTTCTTGATCAATCCAAGCTTCCACTTTTTTCTCTGTACTTGCCAAGTTCCTAAAACTACACCACCAATGGGAAATACCAACAACAACCACTTTCCAATAGTGGATGAATGTGAACCACGTGTAAAATGTGTGGTATCATTAGTTTGATGATTGCGAGAAGTTGAAAAGGAAGATACCGATTGGCCCAATTGAAAGCATGTTCTTCCGCAACACAATCTAGTTAAATACTTCAAAGATAACATGCTCTTTGACACCACGCACCACCTAAAAAGAACACAAAACACTACATTATATGAATGATTTGTCTATCAGCATTTCAATATTCTTATACAAAAAATGACCCAGAGTGGATGTTTGAAACACCCAGCTAACCAAGCCATTCTTATCAGTCAACTAATTAGCTCATGTTACAGTAGACACTGGAGCTAGATAAAAATACAGTTACTTGAAATTTAAGTTAAGGGCCATTCCATGCCAAATCAGCAAATTTATTAAAAAAATTATACCAATTGTTTTGCATTTCAATTAAATTTGGCACATCAGTAGATCACTGAAAAACTAAGAATGCAAAAATATTTTTAGAGAACTCCCATGACATGTGGAGTTATGATCACTTTAAATACGCCGTTTTTACATGTTACGCTTCAGTGAACATGCTTAATTTTTATTAAATTCCCAACTTCTCAGGCTCTGATCACATGAGATGACTGAAAATTGCTAGACAGACAGTTTCAGACCCAAGAAATCCAAAAACTACCTGCAGAAGTGCTAAGAGAACTGCTTCATATGATAACAGAGCTTTCAATGTGCTTCATACATTTTTTCCATTTTTTCCATAAAAAATGGTATAAAATATCGAAATGACTATTTCACCGGAAAACGGTTCCGCAAGCGTGATTTTCACACTACGGGAACCGGAAAACGGTTACGCAAGTGTGATTTTCACGCTACGGGAGCCGGAAAACGGCTACCGAAGTGTGAAAATGG
>Ga0210059_1012318_pt1 | contig 12941 bp, 9 predicted proteins | sample Ectturendosymbi2_FD_188042 | JGI IMG/M metagenome (GOLD analysis project Ga0210059, IMG submission 188042) | Ecteinascidia turbinata endosymbiont from Florida, USA - Sample 2 (SPAdes) (version 2) | ecosystem: Host-associated > Tunicates > Ascidians > Unclassified | place: Key West, Florida...
TGTTCAAACCCCAAGTCTTCGGCAAGTCTTCTAGTTTACTTTGAAAAAAATTTTTTTCGTTTTGGGTTTGGGGTTCGCTATGGGTGACGTCATAATGGGGGCACGTCTTCGTGATTTTATGGCTGAGGTTACCTCGACCTGGACGCCAACCAAACCGACCATTTTTTTGGCTCACGTTTTTTTTTGGTATCTAGGCTATCATCCGAGCCTTTAGAGCCGCCACTGTGACGTCACCCACAGATAAGCCCAAATCCGAAGCGAAAAACATTTTTTTCAGTCTGATATAGAAGACTTGCCGAATACGTAAAGGGTTTGAACATCTCTCTAGCGCAATCGGCTGGCGAATTACGGCGTTGCAAACTTGGAAAAACCCCAAGTCGGTGCGGGACGGAAAGGGTTAAAGTGATAAAAGTCTGTTGGGCCATATCCGTTGGATTTGGTTCCTGGAGTGGAGCCCACAAAGGGACCACAAAACTTAGAAAATGCACACGTACGAAGTACCGCGTGAAACAATGTAGAAATCAACAAGCACATGTTGCAGATCATCAAAGGACCAATGCCAGAAAAAATGTCTGCTGAAAACCCCCTGGCAGACGAAGAACCAGGTCCGTAGCCAGTTTTTATGGTTTGGGGGAGCAAAATATACGTTAAGGGAGGCAAGATTTTTGTTTTTATTATATGTTTGAAACAACGTTTTCTTGGTATATCACAATTTTGGAGGGAACTGTCCCGGCATGTCCCCCTTGGCTACGGGCCTGCAAAGAACCCCTAAAAATAGGAAAACTCATACGAAAGAAGGACCTGTGGTCAAACATTGGTACCCTGTTCGTATCAGAGTTGTAAGTCGGGCCGTGCTTTTCGGGTAGGGCGGGTTTCGGGCCGGGTTTCGGTCCGGGCTTGGGCCGGGTTCGAGCTTAAGTTTGTCAAACCCTTTCTGGCCGATTTCGGGCCTGCATACAAACCTTTTTATAACATTTCGAGTAACAATTTTCTTCTTTCATGACGTACATTTGTTGTGCTCACCGCGGTGACTTCTGTGAGTGAAGTGGTAGTGACTTTTCTTCAGCTAATTCTATTTGCAAACACAGCTGCGTTCTTTTGTTCTCTGCTCGGATTAGCCTCACACTCCTTTTGAGAAGGCGACAGTGGTGAGGAAATTAGCACGCCATGGCGTTGCTTCGAAGAGATCAGTCACTCCCGCGATTCTTGGCTTTCTTCAAGAAACGACAGCCTACAAACAGGCTTTTCATGCTCAGCACTATACTACTGTAGATAGTTTCTTTTATGCCTACAGCGCCATCGTGGATAGTTTCATTTTTTCTTAAGAAACATTACATACTGCAGCATAATCATTGACTAATAAGCTAAGTTTGTACTTGTTTAAACCAATATTTTGGTCAAGGTGTGATAAAACCGTGCGCTTGCAGCTATACCCGTACACTACGTCTTTTGATACTCCGCAGTTGCGTTTAACTTGACTCATTCGGTAAAATTGACTTTATGGCTTGAATCGGGCTTCAAAAATAAATGTCGGGCTCGGGCCGGGCTCGTGCTTCAAAATTAGGCCCGTTTACAACTCTAGTTCGTATGATGAAAGTGCTTTCAGCTGTCCGTCTATATGTTGTACTTCATTGCTTGTCAAATTGTTTTCTTTTTTTTTATCTATGATAATATCTTTTATGCTTAGTTTTTAGCTTTCTGAAGACAGTCACATGCAACTTTCAGAAGACCACTTTCCATATTTGTGAATTCTGTGTTTTTTTTTATAAAAAACAGTTTGTTTTTTATGCAATCGAGGATGACGTCATTACCTATTCATAAGCGCAATTGTGCCTATCCAAAGACTTCAACTATCAAATGTTTCGATCACTGATTTGTTCAAAACTTATTCGATTTTATGTTGATATCTTAATCCAGACAGCAAAGTTAACCATCAACTCCTGAATCGGGGAATGCGCATTAGAACCTAGTTTTTCTTAGCACTGCCAATATTTGGTAGAAACTTACTGTATTTAGGTACAGTCAGACTATTTAATTTTGGCTAAATTACCGTATTCTTCAGACACAATGTAGTGGGATCACTGTTTCGAGAGCATCCATTTCCAATGACATTGCTAATCGCGTTAACGAATTCCCCGGATGTTGTTCAGAAAAGTTTAAATGGGAGTTGTTAGTCATGTTTCACACTAGGCATAATGCTTCCGTATTTATTTGAGTAAGAATAATTTATAAGGTGTTTCGCACAGCCTCTTTTAAAAATAGAGTCAAGAAAGTAATCAATCTTCGTCTATTAAACCCGAAACCAAAGGAAAATGAAATATATGATGTGTTGAGTTGATGACGATCTGAATCAACAATTTTTACCATCTAGGTAGGGTACTGCAAACATTTAAGATATTCAACAAGCACAATTTTTGCAGCAGTGTTTCTTTTATCAGATCTCCATAACTGGTTGGAAGTTATGCACACACGCGCATACCAACAAAAATTTTCAGCGTAGACTGAACATTATGCTTTATTGTTAATTGCATTTACAATTGCAAAGTTTTTTTAAGCTTAAGGTCAAACAAATATTGTCGCACTGTAGACTGTGATGTAATCAGCTTCTTTTAAATCTACGAACTATTGTGGAACCGGAAATGACGCACATTTCTCATCCACACTGGGCGTTTGGACACCGGCATCAAAGTTCAGGCCATACCTATCATCCACTGCGAGGACATAGTCTTCATTCTGAAAGCAACACATGGAATCCACTTCGCAACCATTCGGTAAATTTACGAGATGGATTGCAGTCAAACCATTCAGTGAGTTTGTGTTTTGTCGTCAATCAGTGGTAGGAGTAGAAACATATATGTAGACAGACGCTCCAAGTTATTTAACCACGAGCTTCGTGTTAGCTGATGCTGTTCAAAGCTCACAAAGTAGGCGCTTATTTAATAGAGTTTTGCCTTAAATGAAATATGCTATTGTTTATTTTGTGCCAAAAGTACTTTTCGCACTCATAACGTCAGTGCAATCTCGAATTATATAATCACTTTGTTAATGAATGTCAAGCTGTTTAATATCAACATAAATGACGATAAAAGTTCTCTTTTTGCATTGTATCCAGCACCAAAGCTTATGCGTTTTTCTTTACATGTTTCTTCCTGAGATCTAGTAGAGCACTTCCAACAGCTACGTAAAGTTTTTCCGACAGTTACGACATTGCGAAATAGTAAATACTTGTTAAGTTTCGCTTCACAGTCGTCCAAGTGATGATGGTGATAAATTATTGAAAAACAAAGTATCATGTACTGTAGGCCACTGCGAAGATTGCAACAAACTAATTGGTTGAACACGCACCACCAAAGCTGGTAGGCTGGATTCAATTCCCAATTCGGTCATACCGAAGACTTGAAAACCGGTATTTGCGACTTGCTCAGCCTCGTGCTCAGCGTTTTTGTTTGGGTGCAAGAAAACGGTTCACACGCGGTGCTGCCATTAACTCGCCACTAGTGCAGCATTCACTGCTAAACCAGTCGCGTGGTGGCGGCGCAAGCAAGCGGAGATGGGTACCCGCAGGCCACTCGTGAAACTTCCGAAAGGACTAGAAAAACCGACTACAAACTGAACTGAAGCAAACTTTGTATAAACGAAAATGAAGGCCAATAGGCACCTATTTTGGTGGGAATTACAGTACGGGTGTGTTTAACTGTTTATCACACTTCTTGCATTTTGTCGCTTTACCCATACACAACTCGAATTTTTCTAATAAAAGCTTTGCTATCGTGCAGCCATGTTGTTTTGTTGTCAGTTCTTGGCTGCACTGGCCATAGCAAATTTTGTGAAATCTTTTTCATAAAAACGGAACTTTTGATCCGAATACCATGCTATTCGCAACATTGGAACAGAAACTTGAAGAAAGAACGATAATGCAATATATTTTTTCAACTTTTTATCACCAACAAACGGTTGCACTATTTCCGTGTCATTTGCAAATCTATGCTATAATAAATATAATGCATGAAGGTGGACACAGCGTTGATCGGTGCTTGCCAAGCATATTGTATTTGGCAAGATGCAAAAGTTAGGCTACTGTTAAACATATACTTTACTTCTGACGTTATTTGTTGTTCATAATGTTTAAATTCAATTCTGAACCTCAATTAACCAAGTGTCACAAATTCTGTCTGCGTTTTTCCTTTTACGTTCTCACTTGGAAAAACACACTATAGGAATCACCAAGTCATGTGATGATTGTTCCCCTACACTGTAGGGGCCTGCAGTAAGTGAAGCATCAAGGAATTTGCTATTGCATTTGTATTTGTACAACACAGCGACACACATGAGTGCATCACACCAAGGTCAGCACAGAAACAAAAATTCAGTTAAAGGTTGCATCAAATGATCGCAAGAAGATTTAGCGAAGCTTCATATTGTGAGTTCCGTGGTTAATTCAAAGTGCAAGGAAGCCAGAAACCGCCTCCCGTCGGCATTAAAATAGATCACTGAAACAACTCCTATGTTGAGTAGATGCAGAGCAATTTGTTATGTAGTTTACCAACAGAGTTGCAGCCATCATGGAAAGAGGTAAAGCATTGCAGCACACGATGGCAACATGTTCACATAATACTTTGCTGATTTATTGCTGCATTACACAGTACGTTCCCTGTTTCGCTTCCACCGTTAAGTGTTCTTGGAATTAGCTGCGTATTGATAAAGTTTGAACAAAAGTTTAAATTTTGCATCATTTTTTCCCTTGTTCAATGTAACACTTTTTGTACTCAACGTTTGTGCAGCTATAGGAGTTTAAGGAATAACTCGTTTTTTTGGATTCTCAGATCTTCAGTTCGCAAGAATATCAAGAGTTTCTTTCCAAGCACTACGCGTTCAGCATTTTACTGATTGTTGCAATCTCGTCCGTGGTGCTGGCGGGTTGCTTCTTCGTATTATGTCGATTGTTTCGGCGCATGGAGGCGTTGAATAGCTACTGGACCAAAGACGCGAACTTTTCTAGCGACCAACTATTTGGTACAAGCCTGACTCCACAACAATCCGTATAATGCACACTTTTTTCTGGGTTGTGCTGTTAAATCCTGTGCGTCAGGTGTTGCACCACGGAAAGGATACCCATCCTAATTTTTGACACATTTCTTTGTTTCATCAGCACATGCAACAGGGTTCGCCGCGTCATTGGTAGTTGGTTTACTTGATGTATTCATTCCGGCGTGGTTACTGCATCGCTTGTGTAAAAATTAAAGCAGGTTGTGAGCTAATGCTGCTACGAAATGCAGTCACTCTCCCAAAATAATTGATAGTTTGTTAAAACAAAAGCTAACGTCGATTAACTTCCGTGGCTTAACGTCTGCCATAGCTTTGTTAGCTTGTTTTCCGTCTCCTTTTGTTGTTGCATTTCAGGCGTCAAAGTTTTTCGTAGGCACTGTAAAATGTAAAATGGTAGTCGATGTTTGTACTCATCTGGTGCTCCACAAAAAATGGTTAAGCATTACTCGTTCCGAACTTTGCATAGCATCTGCTGTTGACTTGAGTCTCGCTTTTAAAGCAAAGTTCAACAAATTTTGCAACGTTCTCCTACGTGTATATTTTCCTTATCTCAATGTAGGAAACTTCTGTACTTAATTTGATTAATTGTGTGAAAGACTGCAAATGCTCCTAAAATCAAAACCGTGGATCATACTCGGTTACAGATCTTTTCTAATTTGACGTGTTTTAAACAATCGAGATGTCTGATCGAAAGTTGCTTCATTTTATACCAACAAACAAGAAGGACTTAGGAAGTTACGTTTCTCGTTTACAGTCGTGTGTTGTGCTGTTATCACTGTACAGCAGCGGTTCTCAATTCATTTTGAAGCCCGCACCCCGTCCAGAAGGAAAAATCATTTTTGCACCCCTTGCACTATTTGATGCATTGTTTTTTGTATCAGAGAAGTTCACACCCCAAGAAGTCCCTTCTCGCAACCCCAATTGAGAACCGCTGCTGTACAGCGTTAGATGCTGCATATACAACGCTACTTTAGTCTTTGTGTACTTTCTGTCAGTGCGTTTCTTATTGCTTATGCATGTCTTTTACAAGGGACTTAAAATGTATCAGTGAGATGATCCAGTATATTTTAGATATTATCGCAGAGGATGCGAAGTCATACTCTTAGATGTGAGTAATAAATTGTACGTTTTGTGAAAGCTTTGATAAACGATTTTCTCTCAACATTTAAATTGGGAAAAGGAATTTCGTGTTGAATTGTATATGTTTTATAATAGTCTTCCACACTGCTACGTCATGAACATGGTTGAAAGTGCACAAATCGATTTTTATTATTTGCTTCCATGTTATGCTTTCATGAGAGTATGGAGGTTTAGTAGCTACTGGATTTTCATGTTATATTGTCATAGGCCTGGATAATACACAGAAATTATAAAGGCTCTTCAACCTTGCAAATACACAAATGTTCCTAAGTCGAGTAAGCAGCCTGTTGGTCAATACGTCGTGTTCAGTGGCGATAATAAGAGGGGGCCTGGGTGGGCCATGGCCCTCCCAGTTTTTTGGCTGGCCCCCTACTTGGCCCCCCAGCTTTGTGCTTAATTTCACGTTAAAGTTCGTTTGATTGACATACACAGCAGATAACTTTCAGCCAGCAAAATAATAATTTAGAATTTTAAACGATAATAATTTAGAAGTCCACTTCCCTGCATTAAATATTTCCCAAATGCATAATAAGCTGGGTTGTTGGTTTTGATGGCCGGGTGATGGGAGAGGTTGATGATGACTTATGTCAGTGGCAGTGATTTCTCGGATCCCGCGTGAAATGTAGTCAGATCGCGATCGTGGTGGTGAAAGTTTCAGTTCGAAGCTATACGAAACAGTGGCAGAAATGGGAAGATTGATCTATCGCGCATTTCACTGTGAGGTAGAACTGGATTATATTTCTGTCAACAGATTGTTGCTTGCCCCAGTAACAAAACGTTTGCGACAGCAACAGCATTAAGAATTGAGGGTCAGTTAATTTATCCTGATTGTAGGCTTGTGTTCTGCTGCCTTGCGTCTCGTATGACATCGAAGCATCTTGCGGAAATGGTTCGTGACTTCAGTTTAAGTCTACTCACACATGTCCTGCTACCTCATAAAAGTTTGTAATGACTTTTTGTAATGGTTTATGAACTGAAACTTTTTTCGCCCCCTGGAAAATTCGTTGGACGTAGTTTAGAACCAATGGACATAATTTAAAAATTTGGGCCCCTCTCAGAAAACTCTTCGTCCCTCCTAGTGTACCAATCTGGTTACGGGTCTGTTCAGGAGCAATTCTTTCCGGCATTTCAGCTCTTCGACCCGGAGGTCAAACATTTCTATCAGAAGAACATTCTTAAAAGAATTGGCAAATGCATATTGAATTAGTGAAAATGATTTAAAACATGAAATACGAATTTGCTTTCGAAGCGAAGAATTTGCTTCAGAAAAGAGTCGCAGCTGCCCACATCGTTCGAATAATTTGTTTCGTTTAAAGCTCCTTTCAAAACAGCGTTTGATTGTTTATACAGGTTGCTACTAATAGCTGCAACTCTTCTCGTCACCAACTCTTCACGTCACCAACTCTTCATGCGAGAGAAGTTTTAAAAAAATGAAATTAGTGAAAACATTTCTCAGAAAATCCATGACCAGTGAAAGATTGAGTAGCAATGCTCTACTTTCAACTGAAAGGGTCCAAGCTGAAAAATAGATTTGGCTAGCTTCGTTGATGAATTTGACAGTCGACATGATAGGATTAAGTTACATTGAGTTGATGTTGATATGAAATTCTGACGTAGACTGTGCAGGGATTTGTGTGAGAATCATATTGCTCATTGTCTATTTGTCTAATTGTTTCTTTTAGTTTATTTGAGGTATAGTGCGTGTTTCCCTTACGACAAAATAATCATAAATCAGTGGTTCTCAACCTTTTTTGCCCATGGACCATCTTTTAAGAAAGTATCCGATGGGCCACTTTGCTATGCAAACACCTCATGAACAACTAGTTGAAAGTGTATTGCACATAGGTCAGTGAGCGTTTTATCAAAGATTTGTGGAACTTTCTGTAGATAGGTGGACCACCTGGACCCCGTTGAGAATCACTGTTTCAAAGTAACACAGGGTTTAAAAGTCAGTTTTTGAGGAGGATCAGAAAATTTAGTGTGAATATTAAAATGAACGACTGTTTGGGAATATTCTGATGAGCAAGTTTTATGCCTGCTATTACATATTAGGTACACGTCAAAAACACCGATACACACATTCTTATTTGCGGTGGCTATGCTACTTTACGTGCGACTGGTCGGCGGGTGCCGAAACTTCGCTGTTGTTAACGGCATATAGAACAATGAAATGTCCTTACCTTATCCACGCTGCAGATGGGTATTACACTTTTGATAGTAGTTGCATAACACTGTTATTGATACATCACAATCACAAAGTGTTCGTAAGCTACCACAAAAAGGGAGTGTCACTAATCTGTTGGCAGATGGTTCATTTGAAAAAAACTTTCTTTGTAGTGAGAATAGTTTGACGAAAATATTTGACTATCAACAGCCTACTTGCCTCTGTGTCAGGATGGCATTCATCGATCGTACCATTTCGTCTGTTTTAGTTCATGTGGGGTCGGCAGCAGCACAATTGTGTACGGGCAATGGTGTTTCGTTTTACATGTGTGAGTGTAATGCTGTGGAAGTTCTACTGTATGTTTAGCAAAGAATATTCGACATAGCAATGCAAGTGTGCGATTGCATGTAGTGGTGCTTAGGTGTCTCTAGTGAACGATAACGCTCGGTCAAATTTAATGATATTAAGTCCCGTCGCCACGTGGAGGGGCTTTGGTGGGTGTATCCCCCCAAACAAAGATCCAAGCCCACCTAACTGGAAATATGAAACGCTGTAAATCAGTGCAGTTTTTGACAATTTATAGAATGTGAAGCACCTCTGCACGAACGTAAAGCCCCCTGTTGAAAACTTTCTGGCGACGGTTCTGAAGATATCCACAAGCATATGTTGGGTTTGATACTTTTATGGGGTTAATCATGGCAAATTAATCTTCAATACAATGGAGAGTCACCATGTAGGATAGACATTTATGTTGGACCCCCTACTTTTTTCCTTGGCCCCGCAGTGGCTCCCCCCATTTTTTAAATTCTAGAATCGCCACTGGTCGTGTTGAATGCTCTATTATATGAAACGAGCTGAAATCTTTCTGAGCCTTCTCAGGTTAATAACTCAAACAGCTTTTCCTGAACGCTCAAAGCATCTGCCGTGTGGCATGATAATAATGAGAGCAATTTTTTGCTCCTAGATTACGAATGTACACCCGTTTAATTATTGATGCATAAGGCTATCCCAACAGCAGTCAGGTTGTAATTTTAGCACAAACGCAGTGTAAATTAATTGGAAATTTAAGCTTTAGCCCAAACGACAACGATTCCTCACCAACCAAGGATAGTGGTTTCCTCACCAACCAAGGATAGAGTTTTTAATATCTTGATCGAGCCAAAGCCACATTTGACGCAACTCATCTCGCAATTACTCTTTTGTTTTCAGAAGCGCACAAACATGTGGTGTCAGCGCTCACTGATAGCAAGCCATTAGCCTGAGTATACAGTATGCAAGTTTCAAAATATATTCTGACCTAAGCTTACCAGTGGCGTGCGCAGAAAATTTTCATGGGGGGTTTCATTCAGTCTCACTTGGTGGTCATTTGTATTTGGAGTGCGCTGTTCGTGACGTCATATATATGCTTCCAAACCAACGTTTTGGCGACGTTTGTTGACACAACATGTATATTCTTCTACACGCACTCTCCTTATTTTTTATGGCACTGCACTGAATATATACCAGTGGTTCTCAAACGTTTCACTGAAGTGAGCAATTCCAGAGTTACGACTTTGTTATAGAGAGCCGCACTAAAGAAATCTTAGCACATGTCAATTGCCCCGTTTTGTTTTATAGCAGAACGAAGTCTGTTACACAAAACATTAGAGGTTTTATCGAAAAACTGCTGAGGGCCGCGCGAAGGGTGCTTGGGAGCCACATGCGGCTCTCAGAACAGTGGCTGAGAAACACTAATATAAACTATCAGCGCTCCAACTTAGGATATCGGAGGAAAATACACTCAACGCTACGACACAGCAGTTCATAACTGCAAAAATATCAGGCTGCGCGGTGAAACAGGGGAGTAAAACACACTCATCATTGCGTCAATTTGCAACTACAAAATGAGGCTGCGCTAATGTCTTGTCGAATACGAACAGTCGGGCATAGAAAATATGTGGCTGGACTGGCTGGCGCACACCCCGGTTTGCACGATCGAATCTTGTTAAACTACACAAGAATTAAGAAAGCGTATAAAGTACGCAAGAAAACTTCTTTTTTTGTTATGTATTGAAGTCCGGCAAACTTTTAGTTTTCCTTTTTCCTTGCTGAAATATTATCGCATGCCTGAATGCTTCTATGTTAACAACTGCTGTTTTTGACCTTGTTCGACAGTTCTATCATGCTACAGAAATTGGTAATGCAGCCAATGCGGCCAGCGCATTCGCTGATCAGCCATAGCAGACAAAATAAGGTCAACTGGCTGGGAAAAGTGAACCTTCGCGGAACATAATCTTAAACATGCGTAATGGACGAAAGGTATGCAAAAAGTGGTGAGATGGTTCTTGGATGCAGACGATAAACTAGATTCCCACCAAATTATTACATTTTGTCCCATTTGCAATGTTCCTTGAAATTTGCATACAAATTCATTCCGTGGTATTTGCCTTAAGTCAACAAATTAACAAGCAAAAAGTATGCGAAAACAGTTAATGTCCTTTGCGCCAGTAAGAAAGTTTTTATAACATGTCAAACTCAAAGGGTTTTAATCCTAAAACCCTCCTTTGCGTTTGCCCTTGAAGCTTGCTAACGGCATTGTCACTCGTAGCTATGAAATATTAATTTACTTCACTATAATCTTGGAATATTTTTGTGAACAACGATAAACATTAAAAAGTTGCACAAACTAAGACACATTTTCGAGAGAGAGAATTTAGAACCCTTTACGCGTAAAAAGATCTGACTATTAAGTGCAAATGTTCTCAATGTATGTTGTAAACAAGAAGGAATATTATCTTTAAAAAATATTGTGAAACTAGCTTTGCAGAGAGTGCTTTGTGAAAATTTTTATTAGTTAAGAACAAACGTTTTGCTATTCCCAACGGTTTTTATTACACTGATGTGAATTTTGTTAGCAGTGTAGTCGGATGCGCCCAACAGCGATATGCGTTTGCATCAAAGTTGCGATATTTTGAAAGCTTTTGGTTGAAACATGTGAAAACGGACCAAAATCTCTTCACTGTCTATCGAAAGGAAACCTTTCCCAGGGATGAATGAGACACGAAGATCTTGCAGAGTATCTGTTTCGCCTACTAGGTCGGCATCATCGGCACTGCGAAATGCATGAAATATAAAATAGAATTGAATAAAACCCACAAACAGTGAAGTTACCAATGAAAAAATGCAGCCCCAGCTGCCCATTTTACATAAGAAAGGAAAAGGGTACAGCAGGAACAACTAAGCAAAACAAACTGCCATGTGCACAGTGACGTAACAAACAAAGCAACAGTTCAATGGGTTACAGCAGTGTTTTTCAACCTTTTTGCTGCAGCGAAACCTTCCGCAAATGTTTGCGTTGCTCATGGAATCCTATGCAATGATCCAAGTGTCTTTATTGCTACAACCGCATAGAACTGTGGTCGCAAATTTCGTCCCAGGCAATTTCGGTCTGTTTCGGCGGAACCCCTGGCAACCACTCACATAAGCCCATGGGGTTCCGTGGAACACAGGTGGAAACTCACTGGATTGCAGGATGCGTAAGTGGTATAACGTGCTTGCAAGATTACACTGACACAGCTACACGGTGGGTCTATAGGTGGCCGCGACTGGTCACGGGCTATATACAAGCCGAAGTAACTCTCTTCAAATCGAATTTCATCAGAAATTTATAAATTGAAGAAAAAGAAATTGAAGTAAAAAACAATTGTCACCTGTCGACAATGGCGCATCGAGGCCAAGCCCCGCCTGGAGCCGACCACAAAAGTTCCCCTTTTACACTCCTCAAATTTGCTTACGAGAATTTAAAATGAAAGAAGAATAGATTTCGTGTTTAGTAGTACGGGATATTAAAATATCTTTAACGTCATAGTCAAACACTCCCAAACCTGAAATGGGTCTTGTCTTTCAATAAAACATCAAAACACAACATTTTCTGCTTCGACACTAGAAATTACCTTCACTTGATGCGCAATGAAAATTAATGCCCTAATTATTGGAAACAAACATCTCGCTAACTGCAAACGAAATCCGTGGTAGTAATTGGTACAAAAAGAAGAAAAGTTACTCACAGCATGAAAACCGCCTTAGATTGCTTCCACCCTGAACGAATCGAAGCTGTTAGCAAAACAAAATGTTGGTAAACTTTTTTGCGTTCTTATTGCCTGATGAGGTTAAAAAAATTATGTTTGTGATGACAGTTTAAATCTTACTTTTTTGCTGTGATTTCAGCACATTCACTAATCACATTATTAAAGTTAAACGTTTCAGTCGCATCCCGTTCATTTCACAGGAGCGAGAGATTGGCAAGTCGCTCGTGTGGCATGGTTGATCTGAGGCACGGTTTTGTTAGGTCTTCATGCGCTCCCAATGAAGCACTCGCCCCTTCTTCCTCTGCAGATTTCTCTTTCTCCAAATCCGCCGTTGAAGTCATAGGCGACGGAAGGGGGGAAGGGGTCTTGGCTCCCCTCACGGATTTTGAAATTTTTACATTTTTCTATTAAATTTAATCAAAACGGGTTGTCTTTTTAGTTTTGAGTGGGAAAAAGGATATTTTACCATTTTGACTCCCATGGAAAAGTCCTTGATTAACCCTGGAAGAATCCACTGTTGCCCC
>Ga0210059_1012319_pt1 | contig 12939 bp, 8 predicted proteins | sample Ectturendosymbi2_FD_188042 | JGI IMG/M metagenome (GOLD analysis project Ga0210059, IMG submission 188042) | Ecteinascidia turbinata endosymbiont from Florida, USA - Sample 2 (SPAdes) (version 2) | ecosystem: Host-associated > Tunicates > Ascidians > Unclassified | place: Key West, Florida...
AAAGTAAAATACAGTTTTGGATCCATCGAATTGAAAATGGAAGAATATCTGCGTTTTCGGCATTAAACGCATTTGCAGAAGAGGTAGAAATTGATTTCCGCTGGATTCATCCAGTCTTTCTTGAGCGCCTAATTACATCTCACCGAGATGGATAAATATAGCCCTTCTCACAATTACATCAAAAACATGCGAAGCACTTTTCAGGTGCCAGAGCTACAGATTTATCGTGAAGTGGATTGCATTGCTGAACCGTTGATTGAGCTGCAAAGTCGACAGCTGTGGAGTCTGATTCAATTTAAGTGGATGTCCAGACAATGGAACCAAATCTCTGATCTGTGTCCGCAGGCAACAAAAGCTCTTTTGCTTTTTCCAACTACACACCCCCGTGAAGCTGTTTTTCAACGATATAACTACTTCTAAAACCAAGCACGGATACCAACTTCAACCAGAAGACAACATCAGGTGATGTGCGTTGAAGACCACAAGCCCTTATTTCGACAAACTGGTGAAACAAACTCAGAGACAAGGTTCTCATTGAAATTTGTGAATGTGGGCGATGAACAGAAATTTCCTAAAACTAGTGTTTGTATCATTCTCGTAGACTTAGTCTATCTTGAGTCCGTGAAGATCTGTTGGTGTATGTAGACAGACGTAGCCATGGATCCGGAGTGCCAGGATTCTGCGTTTCTTTCGGACCCGGGGTCAAAAATTTGTGAAAAACCGGACCCGGAATCACTTTTCAATTTCTGCAGTAGCAGGTGTCTGCGTGGTCATTTCTTAAGTGAAAAGATTGGTAAATTTCGCTTGGTTCGATGGTAGCCGGAGTCTGAACAGGAGTCGACCTCTCAAATTTGAAAAATTTCCAGACCCGGGTTAAAAAATTTTGGAACAGGAGCGGAATCGGAAAAAGTGACTCCGGCCACCTCTGGTGTAGAAGCAGCAAGGTTTTCAGAGGTTGGTGAAAACCACAAGGTATTTCTAAACCTTTGCTGCTCCCCGCGACCATTCAGAGGGGAAATGTGGGTGTGAGAAGCGAGATTGATAGAAGTTGCAACTTACAACCAGAGCCGGCGTTCTCAACCTGGAGGGGGTCTGTGAATTTGATTTAACAGATTAATATAGGCTTTTCTCTGACATTTCGAAAGGGTTAATAGGCTTATTACCTCCACGATGATTAAAACCGAATTTGACAGATTTATTGCAACGTTTCTTTTTGAGGAGTCCGTAACTGTTATTACGATGTACTAGAGGTCCGTGACCCACAAATGTTTAAGAAACGCTTAACTAGAGGTAATGATACAAGGAAAGTTCGAGGTTGGAGAATGCAATAAACATCTACTTGTGGAAATGCTATCGACTTAACGTTTGGATATAACTACATTTGTTCATTATGCTTTTGCGGCAAGTTGACAGAAATGCAGTAAGTAACATCGCTACACAACGGCTGAAACACTTTCATGGCTTAGTGAACCCGATTTTGTGCGTTGATAAATTTACGTTCATCATGTGATTGCTTTAGAAAGGTCACCAACATTGAATCTTGGATTAAATTCAATTACGCCCAGATCCAGTTATAACAGGACACTAATTACCCTTACCTGTAAACTGGCTGGTTTTCATGTGCCAATCCTATTACGTTGTCTTGAGCAAAATAATCGAACTCGTTCCAAATATCACGAATGTTGACAGCAAGCTTCAGATCAAGGTCAAGTTGAACAACTCTATGAACCTGAAAATAAGTTGAAAGCAGATCGATGGAAAGTTCTGGGCGCAGCTGACTATCCGCTATAAACAATCGGCTCCATTAAGGCACCTTTGATTTTAAGACGTATTAGGTAATGGGAGTCCGAGGCTTGATGTCCACGACGCACGATATTGTATAATGTAGAGCTGAGACGCGATATTTTGCCTCAAAGATTAATGCTACGTGACCGAAACAAATTTACGGCATACGGTTTAATGCATCAACAAACCACTGATCCTGGACAATCAAACACTAAAGTCAACGTCAAACTTTCGAAAAGGTGGAGATGGCTAAATCCACTGGCAAGTTTGTCGATATTTTAGAGCAGTGGTTCTTAACGAGGAGCGTCAATAAATTCCCAGGAAGGCGCGAGCCCTTATGTGCCCTACAACATGGTAAGTTTAATCATGAAATTCACCAATAAATGCATTTGTTTTTACAGCGTATTTAAAGTCAGCGGGGCTTGAAACAAAGGACAATTACATAAGGGAGGCGTGGTATAAAAAAGGTTAAGAACCACTGGTTTAGGACTTTAGGTCCAGTCCGTAATCCCACTAATTTTAAGCTTTGGCACAAATAAAAAAACTGGCTCTTGGCTGGTCTCTCCGGTAGCTGTGGCACTTACGCTTGGCTTCTATGAAAAGGAAAACGTATGAAATAAAACGAAGTATCTGCGGATACATCATTCAAAAAAACACTGCTGAAGTATTACTGGGCCGACGCTACAACACCGCCCACGGGGATTTCAACCCGGTCCATGTTGGCCTCTACTAACAGAAAAAAGAAAGATGCTTTGTACTCCCGTTGGAGTGTCACGAGTGGTCTACTGGTGCTCATCTCCGCTAAATATGCTCCGGGAGCCACGCGGCTGCTTTCGCAGAGAATGCTGCTTTTGTGGCAGGTCAATAATTGCAACATCGCGCTTGAAGCTTTCCCTTGTACCTATCCATTCATGCTGAGGAAAAGAATGGACAGGGAGTAAGTATCGTTTTCCAAATCTGCTGTATTGCCTGACCGGGATTCGATCCCAACAACAGAATCTGTCCATTTTCCACCGCAATCTACGATTGACGTAGCGCTTTTGACGTTACCAATCCTGCTCCATCCACGCAGCTTGTGAGAGACAAATTGGTATAGTCGAGTTGCTTTGCTTAGTCGAATTGCTTTGCTTAACGCTAAACTGATGTTATCCGCTACGACAACTGACGGGTATCGCGAGGTAAGCAGCTTGCAGGAGCAAGTCGAGAACAGGCCGTCCTATCCTGAACGCTCAATTGCCAGACTGACGTCATCGACCCACGTGTGCCAAACCACCATCCAAGCTATCTGCTGATATCCATTCTGCCAACTACGGTATTGCGCCAAAGTCCTGTTCTCCTTCAAACAATAATAGTTCAGCACTGAATTGCTCACCACTTGCGAATGCTGACTATAGTTTCTATGGCTAGAAGACACAAAACTTAAATACAACGCACTTACATTTTCGGGAAGGATTTTGTGCAAAACCACGGACAGAAAGAACACGGAGTCCCCAAATACCGGATGTTTTTGGCTCAAAGCTGCTTGCAATTTGCTGACCATTGGATGAAGCTGGGGGGCGATTGCAGTTGTCAAGTGGAAATGAACCTAACAGCATGTTATTCAAAGTTTAATTTCACTAGCAGTGCGTAAAAGTTAAACAAGCTCGTAACCAGTAAACATATTACCACAGGGTCAACGTGGAACGGCACATTTTGAACAGCAGACGACGCTATTTTATATTCGAGTAGTCTTCACATGAATAAAGAATCTTCACTAACGGAGATAAACGGAGGTGAATCGAGAAAATCTCATTCATTGTAATCACAGCTTCGCACCCGAAAATATAATTGCTGTTGCAACTAAAACCGAACGATCTCAGGAAAATTTGCTTGCAGCAAAATTACTGCATCAGAAGGGTCGCCGCAACGACGTATACAATAAATCAAAGAGAAGGTCTTAAAAATAACAGCATGACACAACCACACACCACTTTTGCAAGTGTGAAACCATCACGGCCGCGTACGAGTAGAAGACAGGCAACACCCAAACGTACCTTTAAGGAAAAACTGGGATGAGCGACGTGACTTTTTAAATAATCTTCGGCAAATGCTCGCCCAGCTTCATCGCACACAAAATGCAAGTGAAGAGTTTCGTCTTTCTCGAACTTGGCATGCTCGAACAAACTTCCGAAGGCCGTTTTGAATTTTTCTCTATGCGAAAAGCACACAACAGTCACTCGCGCTTTATGATAGGAGTCATCTGCATCATTTAGTGCCGGGACGACTTGCGAAAGTTTACAACCATTACGGGAAAACATGCCCTCAAGGACTACAGCGCTTTTTACAAAAATAAACGATAAGATGACTGAGCCTTCCATCAATCGTTTTGTCTCAACAACGTAAGCCGAGTTTGCTAAAAAACTCGAAAAGTTTTCCGGGTTTTTCGCTTGAACAAACACGTGTTCTAACGGCAAACGCACCATTGCTAACAACAATATGGTAATTTTAATAAATCCACATGTTCCTGGGTTTACGGATCTGAAACGAATCAAAGTTGTTGGAACGCTTCAATATCTTGTTGCATTATAGCGCAAGTCAATTTTCGTTCATTAAAAATCAATTTCACCGTGTTCGTTTGCATTCGTCTTCAATTAATGAGTTCAAAAATTTCATATCAACACGCTCGTGAGAGGACGAGGGTGTGACCAGGAATATATTTCAGAGGTGCTCGAGGTCACAAACGCTTGCTATATAAGAGTATGTTGGATGGGACAGCACAGGTTACTATTTCAATATGCAAAGCACAAACGGGCGGCACGTCACTAGATAAAAAAGTGCATCCAAAAACCTTGACCGCAATTATAATATGGTAAGAAAAGCTGATCAGTACACTAAATTTTCAAGATCATGATCATCGACCAATTGCACCCGCACTTTCGGATAAAAGCTAAATATAAACACCCACTATGTGTGACTTCTTACAATATTTCGACTAGCGGTCGAGTCACTTCAATTTTCGACACAGGCAAGCTTTATGCTCGCAAGTTTGTTCAAGGGTGGAGAGCATAACAATTAATTCTTAGGGCTTGGTAGTCTTGCTGTTGTTACGGTTTTTTAAACCAACTAATGTTTGCGCTGAGCATGCTTTAGAGAGAAAAGCGAATGGCTGTCATTTTGTTTAAATGTTTTCGAAAACTTTTTGAAAACATTTGGTGGTCCACCAACTGATACTTTTCACTAACAGTTTAATTGAAGTTTGCTAAAAAATAAATTTAGGAAATGCGAAAATGTATGAACTGTCTTAAAAAATTTTAACACGCCTTACACAGACCTGAAAACATCAAAAGAACCCTAAAATAAGAAATGAAACATTAGAAGATTAAAATTCCCATTAGCAAATCGTCAAAACATTTACGCATAGGACACATACACTGCAAACAAATAAAAAAATACCCAAACGATCCAGACACTACGCTACATCTCGTTAATCGGCTTGCGAACTAAGAGGCGAGGGTGTTCGGTTGCGTCAAAACACATTCAAAATTGATGCTAGCAACAATCTCGCAAAACACCATGCACTTGAATCACGGGCAGGATCAGTTCGAATGCAAATAAAGTTTTTACTGCCGGATCGGAAGTGATGTCGTAGCAAAAGTTTAGCAAACCATTCATACGATATTATAGTAAAACACCGAACTTACTTAAGCTTTGGGTTGTTGTTTACTTTAGTAAAGATGAACAGGATGTGGTAGTCGTTATGGTATTCGTTAAAATGCTTTTCAGCCTGACTCTGTAAAGCACAATTCACGCAATGATAGCACAACTGTAGTAAGTTTAGTTTACAAAAATGGGATCAAAAAATTACACGAACATGACCACACTCCCATCAGTTACATATTTCAGTGCAAAGTCTTCATTGGATCTACGAATACACGCATCGGTGTTCTTAACTTCAATCTCACCATACCGACAGTCAGTACTCCGCCCCGGAGTATTCAGACACTTTCTCAAAGAGTTACACCGTCAGATCAGAGCAAAAAGCTCAACTCTGCTCACCACACTTGAGATGACACTGTTAGGATATTTCCCAAGATTTACGACCACAAGCGTGGATCGGAAGAAAGACTGCTTTAATTTTGTGGCAATTAAAATCTCCTGTTTCGTTACCCCCAAAGCTGATCTCGATCAACACTGCGTTTGGCTTTCTTGTTGAGGTGTTAATCTCTTCTTCCTGCCTATCGTTACACATGAGTGTTACCTCAAGTACATAATTTCACCTGCTGTAGTGTTTGATTGCAATTTTTCAGTGCATATCAAAATGGCTTTCCAGAGACACAACAGCAAGGATTTCTGTATTAGCGAACGTCATACCAACTTGATGGTACGCAGCTGCAAAGCGAGCAAGAGCATGTTGGAGGCCCTGCTCATAAGAGAGCAACATCAGACCATCTGCTAACATGGGCGTCGGAAAGGGGTTCGTCGGAAGGGGGTTCAGGGGAACGCACCCCTGGATTTTGAAATTTGATATTTTCCTATTAAATTTTATGTAGGAAAATGTTTGTTTTTACTGTGTTTCGAGTTCGTAAAATGAAAACTTCACCATTGCTGCTCCCCCTGCGAAACACTTCTGGCCACCACCAGGAAAAGACTTTCCGACGCCCATGTCTGCAAAGAGTATATTATTCATCTTCCAGCTTCTCACATTGAACAACTGACAACCAACGTCGTAAAACTCTCCACAGCTTTTGTCGATGGACCTGAGTGTTAACTTTTTGAAAATCTAATGAAGAAGCTTAAAAATCTTTGTAGTATCCCCAGGTCCTTCAGAGATTTTACGAAAAACAACTATGTTCTCTAGAGCGTTATGGTAAAGACGCAAACCGTTCGCCGGTTCTTTGGCGCCTTACCACATTTCCATGCCACTTGACACACTCGAACACGCTAAATTGTGGAGTTTCTTTTCTGTTTAAGGCTTTCAGCATCTCCGGTCGAATTTTATCACCACTGGCAGCTTTCCCAGCTTTTAATGAATCGAACATCATAGTAACTTTCGCTGCAGTGACGTCTTATCTCCGAGATGCACCATGCGTGTCCAATGGTGTGGTAGAGAGACAGGGTTTAGCATTTTCAAAATAGTCTCGCAGGTGATGAATACGCTTTTTTGATTTTGGATGGACCGCGCAATAGTATCTTTTACAACGGAGTTATCGTATGTTCAGAATACTTCACTGGCTTGCCAAGAACTGGATACTTCCAATGTTGCGCACACTTAAATTTCAGTACCATGTTTTCACAAGTTTGCAGGACAGTGTAAACGAATTACTCGGGAAAAACAATCCAAAAACAGTTGCGCAGTACAAAATGGACAAATGTAAGTTGCTAAGGCATGTAGATACTCTGATATTTTTGGCAATGTTTAAAAGCTGACTATGAAGATAGCAGATGGGTTCGACCACGGACACAAATACATACCTTTCGCGCTTTCGCTTGTTTCTGTTCAAAGGTTTCTTCTATAAACTGATCTCTGTCCACTTTAATGTTGGCTTAAAAATCAATGGTTACTATTGGTCACAACAGATACTATTTTTTCACAGACAACACGGAACAAAAGACACATAACAGATAAGAGGACAAACATGCGGGAGGCGTGAGACGAACTCAGCCGTGGTTTACATCTGGTTTTACTTTAACCTTTTGTCTATCAACAGTGTTGCTTGTCACAGGTTTTCAAACTTGGTTCCCACACATTTTTAAAAACAATTTTCCATACTTTTTAAATACCAACTACAAAAAAACTTTAATACGATCACTTACATTCATTACTCCGAAATTTTGTTCGTGGAACAAAATTTTGCAAAACTGTCATCAGCGGCAAAGAACAAATTTTGAATAAACAAATGATTGAATTCGGAATTTCCATACTTTTTCAATACTTTGTGTACATTTTGGCCAAATTCAATACTTTTTCAAGGTTTTGAAAACCGATTTCGCAATTCAATACTTTTTCAATACCGCGTGGGAACGCTGTTTAAAGAATTAGGCATCACGCTGTTCTAAGGACTAAATTTACCAAGTTTATCAAAATTTAAGTTCTGACTAACAGACAATCTTTACTTTTCTTCTGACAAAAACTTGTTCACTACACTGCCAATAAAGAAAAAACAACATCAGTAGTATTACGTTTTGTTTTGGTTAAATAATTTTGTAATTATTTGTATGTGTGACTAACATTTTACATTAGAACACAGCAGCTTTTTGAAAGCTTATACCTAGTATTTTGTAACAAAATTACGCGCGGTTTAGTGTTGATACTCGCAATATACGTCACAATGCAGAGCAAACTAGAAAAAACGTCACCATCGTTTTTCACATATATGTAGGACATGGTATTAGCAATGCACTTCATTGCGTAGATTGAAATTATTTACCAGCTTTTTTGTCCGATGCAATTTTTTTGTTTTCAGCTTCAAATAGTGCTTTGCTGTTATAGAAAAAATCTTGCTTTGTCGAGGCAAATGTGTAAAATAGGTAAACGAACGACAAGACAGAAAGCAACAGCAGGACCTGAAACACAACAAATAGTCGTAAATGCTCCTATAGTTCAAGCAGTTTTATGCTCAAATCGCTACAATCTAACGTAAAATTACTTATTTGAGCGCTGTCGTTTAGGACTGCTTTACGCCGTTAAATCTGGCTGGGGTTGAGTAGACACTAGAATCGGGCAAAAGCGGAAACGACGAAAATGATTATCAATGAGTTGTCACGTAACTTTCATATCCGTGACTGTTCACTTAAATATTTCAGAACTGGTAACATTTCGTATTTTACGTGATGCAAATCACCTTACAGATTGTTTGTAATAATGGCACAGTCCGATGTGCTGAAATTTTGCCTCGATGGGTCAGATATTTAAGAAGTAAATTGATGTCCGTTTTTGTAAAACTCCCTTGACTAAGCTGCTCTCCACTTCAAGTAATTTAATTGCTGTTTTTTGCACGACTATCACAACGAAAGAAGACGCAGTTATATAACACGGCGTGAAAAAAAATGGGCATGATTGCCTGAGCTGAATGAAGTTACTTTTCGCGTCATATGCATAAGGTACACTCAAGCAACCCCGTATTAAGAGGTATATCTAATCTAAACCAAGTTGAAATTTTTTCATGTTGACGAAGGTTGGTATTGCACGTTCAAAGTATTTTGAAAAACTGATTATTTGGCAAGGCATGATAATATTCTTGCATAGCTAAGTGGACGTTAAATTTCGCAGGGTAATTATTGGTAAACTTGGTTTGAGAATTTTCCTGAGATTCTCTCAATAGTTGGCATGGGGCCAATAAAAATGGAATTAGAACTTGAAACACTGGCTGCACAAACTGATTTGAATTTTTACAATTGTGCGGAAGTCATTTTGGGAGAAGTCACGTGATGCGACATTGCACATCGAGTGGATTGCTTTTTCTAACAGCCGAAGAGTCTGAATGATAAAGCGGTTTTATGACAGTGGCATGTTTCCTATATCAATCATGTTAACTGTAATGTAAAAATGTCAAAATGATACATCTGAATTTTTTTGCATAAGACAGCAAATTCAGCATTTAATAGTCGACACATTGTTACATTAGTCTAGCCACACTCCAAAGTTCCTTTAAATTCAGTTTAAATGCCACGGCTTTGAGATGTAATGAGTACCTTCGTTTCAGGATCTGCTGATCATGACTTAAAACGAAAGAGGGATTAACTTTTTATTTATTCAGATAAACTTATTTAGATAATTAAATGTTTATTTAGATAAACAGTTCATATATGTAAAAGAGGAAGATCTAGAAGAATGATCCAAGAAAGTCATGAAAGAAACTTGGCAATGACACCCCTAAACACCGAAAATAAACGTTGTTCTTATTTAAAGCGCAAAGCACGCGACAGATAAGACTTTTCAGTAGCCTTTCGTTTAAGAAATCAAGCAAACATCAGGGACAAGAATATCTCATTCAAATGGACGTTATCACCAGTTGAAAAGAGCAACTTTATACTCAATCTGATTAAGTCATCTTATTGCATTATTTTCTACTTACTGTATGAATAAAACTCAACATTTGCTAGCTTAACAATGTAATTGTCGCATGACATCTGTTGAACAAAACTTAGCATTCCGCATCACCACGTATACAAAACAAACACCCGAATTTTCTGAACAAGGTGCAAACGGCAGGATGTAACGAAACCAAAAAAATAAACAATGCTGCTGCCTGAAGCACTTTGCTGGAGAGCAGAGCGGTGGCAATTGATCTGTCCTTCACAGCATGTTTCTGTTTTGAAGCTTTCATGATTTCGCTGGTGAATCTGAAAATTATGAAAACATTAAATAACTTTTTTAAACAAACAAATTGATGCAACTAAGCACTTTTGATAAACTCATTTCGGCAACATTTCCTCTGCAGGTATGATCAACATGCAATTTTGTTGATCTGCTGAGAGTGAATTGTTGATCAAGAAACTAACAGCTTCAGCAACCATTCAACAGGAGTCAGTAATGTGAGTGCTTTTGATTTTGCTGGTTTGTTTGTTACTGCTTCAAGCAGTTTCCATCAGCCAGTCTTGAATTTTTACAAGTAGGTGAGCATTTTTATGCAAAGGCTGCAGACACTGTTCAATGAGTTCTTTGAACAGCATTAATTGGCATTTGGGTGGTACTGATTTTGTGTGAAAAAATGTCAGTTTTAGGTTTAAAGTGCTCAAAATTTCAGTTTAGCTATAAACAAAAATTAAGATCACATTGAAAGCCTTGTCAAACTTTCTAAACGTTCTCTAAAAAGTTTCTATACTGTATGAAATATTGAAATTTGTTTAACTAGGTGACTGTAATGGAGTGTTTCTCAACCTTTTTGCTGCAGCGGAACCTTCCACAAATATTTGCGTTGTTCATGGAATCCTGTGCAGTGATCCAAGCATCTATCCTACTTTCCCTAATATACCTGTGAAACAGTGGTATTGCTACAACTGCAATGAACTATGGTTGCAGATTTCATCCCAGGCAATTTTGGCAAACTGTACAAAAAAGTGATAAACATTTTTTTCTTAGTCATCATCTCATCCCTGCTTCATTTTGCTAGTCTAATCATAATCAAAAATTTTCACATCTCAGTTCGACTTACTTTCCCACTTTAAAGGGTCATAATCTTTCAAGCTTGACACAAACGTACGTAAGTGGGTTCCAGGACAAGAAACAAAAATTTTGTTTGTACACTTTCCATAGAATCTAGTATGTCATGCACATTGTGTAAAACATGTGGGGTTTGCAACATATTTTAAGTGGCATCTCTTACTTTATAAAACATAGTCTTTAAGATGTTTCTTTTTATCTGTTTGGCTCTGACATATGGCCCATATCATTATAGTTTGAGCCAAACATGCAAATAAGTACACCAAAATAAAAAATTACATGGCACATTTGCTAAAGGCATTGTTTATTTTGCCAACAGCAGCAAAAGCTCTTTGCGCATATTTAGCCATTTAAACAGGTTTGAGCCTCTTGGAACTGTACCCACTTTAGTCCAGATATAATGCAGAGTTTGTGACACTAGCGGCATAGTGAGCGTAGTTGAAAGGAATTGTCTATGCCTGCCTGCTCTGTGAGTGGTTATCAGTTCAGCTCTCAGCACTGGTGCTTTCGCATTGCTAGTAGAGGTGCACTTTTGATGGGACCAGTTTGTATATACTTTTTTGAAAAGTTTCAAAAACTTTAGGGTTTATGTTTGGGTTTACAGTTTACGGTTTAAGGATTAAGGATTATGTTTAAGGTTTGGTTGAGGGTTTAGCTTTAGGGTTTTACATTAGTGACAAGGACGTTATGCTAACATAAGAATATCAACCTTGCCACATGACCAATTCTGATGGCAATATACACTGCCTTTGCTAAAATCTCTTTGTATTCTACCTGCAAGGATTTAAGTGCATATATACTCGTATCTTTATTTTTGATTTTTCACAGGTTGAAATTTTCATATTACAGTACACTAATGACGAGTTCACTGTTCCTAACAATCTCACATTACATTAGGACAAAAGAACATGTGAAGCTAATCTGACCTTTTATAAAACTTTTGCTAAAAGTAAAGAGTGACAAATGGTCACTTTTTTCCACTCAGAAACAAATATATACAGCTCATTTGCATTAAATCTTACCTGGTTTTCTGGTACAATCAGGCAACTGACTGTCACTGTGACACAACCTTAATTAATAACCACAATTGTCTTGGTTAAGACAAGACTAAACCAGGATATGATTGTCCTATATCAGGGGTGTCAAACATATAAATCCGGCCCGTTGCGTGGTTGGATCCGGCCCGCGGGACGATTTTGTGAAATAAAAACTTCTTTGTTTGCTTGAGAAGTCTATCCAGTTATACTTCAATAACTGGTGACTATAGATTTCAATTACTTGCAACCTTAACATAATTGCTTATATTTTATTGTTTTTCTCTGTTTTTTTCATGTGAAAATTTCCTGTTTTCTGCATATTTCCTTTTGCATGTTCACACCGGTTTGATCTTTCAAACAGGTATGAACATGCAAAAGTTCAACTACTGTTGATAAAGTTTAACACTAGAACTCTGGGAAAAAACATACCTTAAGCTCCAGCGATGTCGATTTTGAAACCTTCGGAGTTCTAGGTAGAACTCTAATTGAAATTTGCTACGTAAAGTTTAAGATGACTAAGCCAAGGTGCCATGCTAAAGCGTTTTTTTTATTTACATGTGGAAATTAAAAATTTCATGAAAAAAAATGCAAGCCAGTATTAGAATTTCATCTCACAATAGATGCAAAACCTTGCCTTTATGGTGGATATTTCCCAGCACTTGAATAATCTGAACAAAATGTTGCAAGGCTGCAAAAGACTTGTCACTCAGTATTACGACACCATAGGTTGCATTTAAGTTGAAGTTGTCCTTGTGGAAGACACAACTTTCCGGTGATGACACTGTTCATTTCCTTTGTCTAAAAAGTATGCGTACCACGGGACTAAACATTGACTTGAATCAATACAAAGATAAGATAACAGAGTTGTTGCGGGAGTTCAAGCAGCGGTTTCAGATTTTTGACCAACTTGAGACGGACTTCCAAGTCTTTTTCTCGCCATTCACATTAAACGCCTCTGATCTGCCCGTGGACTTG
>Ga0210059_1012320_pt1 | contig 12939 bp, 3 predicted proteins | sample Ectturendosymbi2_FD_188042 | JGI IMG/M metagenome (GOLD analysis project Ga0210059, IMG submission 188042) | Ecteinascidia turbinata endosymbiont from Florida, USA - Sample 2 (SPAdes) (version 2) | ecosystem: Host-associated > Tunicates > Ascidians > Unclassified | place: Key West, Florida...
CAGATGGGATCAGAATTCGCTGTTTTTCTTTATCACACCAAAGTTCGGTGGCTCGTTAGTAGGTCTCGTTTTGTCTCGAGTTTTCGAACTGCGGATTGAAATTGAGATTATTCTTCGATAACGTAAATCCCTGTTGAGTAAGCATTTCGGCCAAAAACAAATTTATCAGTACACTGGCTTACTTGACAGATCTTTTTTATGTTTACATCTGCTAAATATGCAAACGCAAGAAAAATCGTTGACCGTTATTGAGGTACGTGATAAAATTAAGGGTTTTAAGCAAAATTAGATCCGTGGAATAGGAGAATTCAAAACGGAATTTACGCAAATTTTCCAACATATGATGACTGGAACGTCAGGAAAAGCCACAGCGAGACTTCCGATCTCGGCAGTGAGAAATGTCTGCATCCAGGTGCCTTGAAAAGGAACTTTAACAGTTACTTGATGGTGCGCAATTTACTGCTCCTTGGATAACCCACCCTTCGAAACCAAGTTAGAAAGTATTTCTGACGATATCTGTACAAAAATGAATTGATTGATCTTCATTGTTAAGCAACGCTTTATTCCACATTCATATCTTGCATCAGTGACTTTTTCATTTTTGATGTGGATTGAGCGAAGAGTTTCCTGCGTTGTCGAAGTGCGCATTTGAAGTTATAATACCTTTTCAAACTTCTTATCTGTGTGAGGCAGTGTCCTCCTCATTGATTACCGTAAAACAAAACATTGATCTTGACTGGTTCCCAAGGATGACAATTGACAAGAGAGTATCTCTTTTAATCTGTTCCCAGAATCTCAGGTATTGAGCGTAGAAAACAAGCACAAAAGTCTCACTGAGTTTTTTTGCGCTCAAAAATTGTTTTTCAGTTATCAATAAAAGAAACAATTTAAATTGGCTATGTATTCCTTCCTCCAAACCTTTTGCCATCTAACACATTGATATGCCAGTTCGTATGAAACTGTTTTTACAATTTCAACAACCTCAGGGAACCATTTGTTAAAAGTAATGATGCTTGCTTGTAAGCGCATTTTGTTAAAAGTTATATCTCAGCGACTGATTTAAGTTTTAAGTTTCATATAAGCTTTACCCTAAAAGTGGTTTCAGTAATAAGCAATAAAATTCATGTATCTGAGTGAAAGTTTGCAAAGTTTTTGCAGAGGCACCTGTCCGGTGTGTGCGAACCCTTTCGAGAAGAACCATGCCTTCAATGCGCTAAAAAGGTGTTGGGAGTAAAATCAAGTTTTGGATTTTGTTGAAGGTTAAAAAAAAGGTTAAGAAACACTGGTCTAAAGCGAACTACGTAGGAGTCACTGTCGAAACAAAAGCACTCAAAATTTATTTTGTAAAACTTACTGATAACTGAAGGTTCGTACAAAAAATTTTGAGCCATTTGTACAGAGGTTCGTAAACGATAAAGTTTCACCAGCTCACTGACAGTAGGAAGAGGAGGAATAGGCTGCGTCCTCTTCGCATGTAGCGCTTCTCCAAAAGCCTGTGACAGTGGGTAAAATTTCAGCATTTCACACTTTTCAATCAACAGTTGACACAAAATGCATGACACGCTCAGTAACTGTTGACAAAACACTGTTATATTACTCACGCATCCAGACAACTTGCGCAAGAAAGCACAATGAACCAAGTCAAGACAGTTATCTTGCAGCAATGCTAACAGGTGCGTTTTCATAAACAAGCAGACAAGATGAACCATGAAGCACGTGTCGGCCGACGTAGCCGCAACAAAACATCATCATTAATCACATTAATTAAAAATCATAGCATAATATTGAAATTGCTGCAATTTAAAAAATTTTAGCTCATGAATCCCGATTTTTGAAGTTTTTGATAAAAATGTAAGGCATAGAATACATTATATTTTTGATAATGAAGCAGAAAACATGATTTAAAAATTTTGGAAATATCAGTATCGGCTATCAGTCCACGAATGGCCGATATATCGGTATCAGCCCCAAAAAATCCATATTGGTCAATCTCTAGCTAGATAATATATTTCAATTACAGGCGATACAACACCAGGAGTTACAAAAAAACTTGGTAAGCATACACATTACACACTCTGCCGTCCCAAAAACAGATAGAAGGGCAAAAACGCCAAACTCTGAGCACCAAAATACTTCCTGTGATAAAAAAATCACAGACTTTCAAATACCTGAGTAACTTGTTTAATCAACTGAAGTATCTGAATATTACATAATAAAGTGATCTACACTTACAACAGTACACTTACAGACAAAATTTTGTTACACAAGCTCCATATAACATTAGCCAAGAACAAAACTTGGGCTTTTACAGATATTTGCAAGTGAAGTACAGAAACGTTGGAAGATTTTTTCAAAATTTTTGCTGAGACCAAATAAAATTACGATGAAAAAAAATTTTTAAGGATCAGAAAGTTAAGCATTTTCTTTTCGCTAAACCGTCATTCTGCAAGTGCAGTATAGAACAGCTTCTTCAAATTAACAATGATGTGCTACAAAAAAAACTATTAGCAACTGCAGTATGCTAGCAATAAGTTTTGTCATGTATCTTGCCATCTCATACAATGCCTGTAGACAAGTATGAATCAAATTCGAGTTACGTGAAACTACATGATTGTACTGAAAAAGAAACCAATACAGTTACTAAACCATACATGTTTTCTTGCTTTCGAACCAGAGCAAGTCTGTTGGCTGTGAATCTGGTCTGCTCAAGCTATCAAGACACTTTCATGCCATTAAACAATTTGTGCTGTTTGCTATCTTATCATACCTGTTTTGTTAAAACATTCTTTAAGATGATATGCACACATACCTTCGGCAAACCATAGCAGATATCCTTTATTTTCATTTTGGTGACCATGTAGTAGTTACAACATTCTGGGCAAACAGAAACTAACTTAAATAATGCACAAGCTGCTATTATACAAAGAACAAGACAAGCACATTATAAATGCATACGTGTTAAATACATGACTCTCTAATTACGGTACAGTCAAGTTTCCCCAGAGCCAAATGTGTTGCCCAAATTTCTTAGTTTCTGGGTGCATGTTGATTAAACAAGATGGTCTATCAGTTTTGAACGTCCTTGAATTATATAATTAGAATAAAGGTGTCAATGTGTTTCAATTTCTACCATTCTCAAAGTGAACAATCATTTATTCTTTATGCGATTGCTGCTAAGACAAAACACTCCTGAGGAAAAATATATATTTGGCTGCTAAGTGTTGCACAATGGGTGCGTGTTAACTCACACAGGCAGGAAGTCGATTTCACTGGGGATAGTGCGAGTAGTGAAAAAGTTATTGGGCCACATCACTGCTTAGCAAACTTGCAATATTAAATTCAGTTTCAATCTATCCCAGGGGCGGCAAACCTGCAACATGTGGGTCAAATGCAGCATGCATTAACATTTAACATGCCCAGCATTATAATTTTTGTTACCCAACTTGCAGAGCCCAGAGCGGGACCTCACGCGATTTTGGCTGGAGCCAAAACATTATTGATGATAGAGTCAGAGCCTGAAATTTGGGTTCTGGTTCCACAGACATAGTTTGTGGGACACGTGAGTTGTACCATTATTACAATGATTTTTAGTTTTCAATGGACCAAATCATTCTGGAGCCAGAGCCAAAAACTTCTAGATGTTGGAGCGGCAGCCAAAAAATTTAGAAGCCTGGACCTGGAGCCTGAAATTTGAGTTCTGGCTCCACACTCTGCAGTGCTTAGAACACAATACTGCTTCAAAATGAAACTCCATGATAAGCAGATAGTTAGACAGTAATTCAAGCCTCTCTGCCACTCCCGTTGCTTACCTCATTTTCCTTAAGGAGATAACAGTATAATTTTATAATAAAGCCGACTGTTTTTGCAGCCTGCCAGTGATTTTTCATATATCATGGAACCTGTGATAACAAATAGGTTCCCCACCCCTGATTTATTCCAAAATATCACATGCGAGCAGCATTTCTCTCCAAAATTATACATATTGTATTAGTTGCTGCTCATAAAAGGTGCATAAACAACATGGCTGGAATTTCAGTCTAAAATGGAAATTATACATCCACTTTCAACATTACATTCCATCTTTGAGAGGAACACAACAAACTAACTTCAAAAGAGTTTAGAGTAAGATATGCAGTGCTCTCATGGCAATTCCAAACATTTACAATATGCTTGGAAGTATACGAAAACATATACATTTAACTTTGGCAATTGTGACTAAAGACAGGATATTTGTTAGTTAAAACTGCAAAGTCACTTTCATGCTTGTGTTTATGCTTGCAAAACAAGCAAAATCTCAGTGACAGAAGCATACCAACTGATAAATTTTGCAAGGCTGGCACTTGTGAGCGGAAATCATAGGGTGCTCAAGATAACCAAAATAACCAACTTCACACACACAATTCACCATAAATAGTCACAAATTTGCAAGTGAAATTCTTAAATATTTTAAGCCATGATAAGAGAATAGGCCTTAACAAATATTTTTCATCATGCAAGCCATACAGAACAGTAGTTGCATATTTAAGCACTTACAGGCTTACAGGAGTAACTAAAAGCAAGAACACACCAGTAAAATCAGTTCTTTCATGTATGTAGTGACAAACATGTTAAAAATATTAAAAGAGGTGCACCCACAGGAAATATGTCAGATTCAGTTGGAATCATAATTTGAACCAAAATATCATTGGTCATAGGAATCAAGGGTTGAATTAGTATTCCAAATCCCTATTACAACAAAGAGAATAAAACATAAAGAGGTTGTAAATATGCAAATACACCGTAACAAGAAAACAAATTACCCTTTCAAGCATGTAGATACCAATAACGATGATGAACAGATGTGCAAGGTAAAACAAAGCCAATACATCACAAAGCACAATTTCACCAGGATTTATTCACAAATCAATTTATGCAGTCTGCTATACATGACAAAAAAGCCACGCTTAATTTTAGTAATTCCAAAATATAACAGGCTATAGCATGCATCTGATACAAGCAAAAGCACCAAACAGCGTCATGACATAACATCCACACACTTGTAAATATGGTTGAAACAATTTATCAATCCATTTCATAAAGTTATGCTGGCTTGACTGCATAATACCCTTTTCTTAGCCAAGCCATTAGAAAATTTAAAAAATCATCAAGTAAATGAATTTTCACAAGAAATTACAAGTGAAATAAAACCAATGATTAATATCTAAACCAACTAAAATCCAAAACAAAAAATGAAACTCAAAAATCAAAACAGAAATTACAGTAAATCTAAATACAATATGTGATGGGTTACTGTCTTTAAAAAAAGTGTAAGCTTTCCAAAGTTGCAATTAACTCAGCAACCAACATGACTGAAGAAATCTAGTCATTGCCACTGATGTAATTAGGTTGTTAAGAAAAATTGGAAAAGCTTTTAACCTCCTTTACGACATGAGCATGCCAAAACTATGGTGCAAAATTGCACCAATAGTTTTGACCATAACTTGTCAGGCCATTGAGGTAAAGCAGGGGTTCCCAACCTGGGGTACATGTATGCCCAGGGGTACATGTGCCTGTCTGAAGGGGTACATTTAGGGTTAGCCATAGAAGAGAAAATATATTTACATATTAATTTCCAAATATTTATACATATATCAGCAAATATTATTAATAAAATCATTATATGCTTGGTTAAATTTATCTATGAATAATCATGATATTTTGTCATGAGAAATTTTAGGGGTACATATTCATCTGTTCGAGTGCTGAAGGGGTACATGTTTAGAGAAAGGTTGGGAACCCCTGAGCTACAGAGCTCTTGAAACCCACTAAAGATCCAGTAAGATTTGTACTTTCAATAAAAAATTGAAATGTTTTGGATTTGAGTTTTTTGTGTGTGACATCATGAACAGGGGTAGGTTTGGGCTTTTTGGCTCAGGTCACCTGACTCAGGGCCCCAACCCCAAGGGGCAATTATTTGTTGTTTTTTTAAGAAAACTAGGCAAAAATATGCACCTTTAGAGCCCTCGATTAATCTTCTAGCGCTTGGGATTGACAAGTTTTGCCAAAAATTCAATAATTAATGCCATAGGGTATTAATAATAACACGTGAGGAGCCAGTGTACAAGTATATCGTACATTGAAATATTGCATTGATCCACTACTTTCGCACCACTCTGCAACTCTATAACTTGCCAGTCAATTGTGCCAGAGAGCTGCCCAAATCCTCAAAAGACTTGGCAGGTCTTCCAGTTTGCAATGATAAAAATTTGTTAGGTTTGGGTTTCAGGCTTTTGTGAGCGGTGTCATAAATGTGGTGAGTTTATTTTTGGCCGAGGCTATCGAACCCTGGTCTCCAACCACAAGAGGGAAGTATTTCACTCAAGCTTTGTGGAACCTAGGCTAAAAAACAAGTCTTTTGAGCCTTTGATTGACTTTCTAAGGTTTCTGGTTCAAAATTTAGGGTAAAATTATCAATTTTGTTTTTTTGGATAACTCTTTTGAACCAGAAACATTAGAAAGCCAATCAAAGGATCAAAAGACTCAGATTTTAGCCTAGGTTGCACTAAAAACTTCATCAAAATACTTCGCTCTTGTAGTTGGGGCCAAGGGCTCAATAACCTCTGCCAAAAAGGCCCACACCTACCCCACTTATGTCACCCAAAAAAAACCCAAAACCTAAACATTTTTTTTTTCATTGCAAACTACAAGACTCGCAAAGTCTTTTGAGGTTTGAACAGCTCTCTAGCATAATAGACTGGCAACTTATGGAGTTGCAAAGACTTGGCCAATATGGGCGAATTGTACTTTTAAAGTGAAACTCAGCTGACACCAAAGGTGTTGATTTTGTTGGTTAAAGGCCATAAATTCCTAACCACAAACGCTACAAGGCCAATCAAGGGCCCAAAAGATGTGGATTTTCACTTAGTTTTATTTTTAAAACAGAAATAAAAAATTGCCCTTGGGGTTGGGGCCCAATAAAAGGGGCCAAAAAGGCTTAAATATATCCTACTTTTGACATCACTCATAAAAAAACTGAAATCTGAAACTTTCCAAATATTTTATAGATCTAATCTCGGAGACTTCACACATTTTTAGAGGGTTTGAACAACTCTCTTGTTCAATCGACTAGTAAGTTATGGTTGAACAAAGATTTGCCCAGCATGGGCAAATCCTAGTTTTTAAAGTGTAGTTAAAATTTTGGTTTTTAGACTAACTTTTGACATAAAAATACTAGATTTCTAATCAAATGCTCTAAAGACTCGTATCATAGCCTTGATTACAAGAAAACTTGAGTCAAAAACTTGGCCCATTAGGTTGGGACCCAGGGCCGATTTAAGTGGGCCAAAAATGGCAATCCCACCTCCATTTTGACATCACCGTAAAAAACCCAAAACTTTTTAAATTTTTTAAAAATCTAATCTACAAGACTTCCCACATCTTTGGAGGGTTTAAACAGCTCTCTAGCTCAGCGTTTCGCAAAGTGGGTTCCGCAGAACCCTAGGGTTCCATTGACGAATCTACAGGGTTCCACGTGCTAAATTTTCCATTTTTAAACAAAAAACTGCTGACATGTCCTTTACCTTTTGGGCGTGTGGCAGCCGCGACATTGTTTGATCTAGCTTTCCTTTTATCTCGTTTTGCTCATTGGTGATGCGCAGTGTCGTCACAATACTTGGGTGAATCAGGTTTGTCCAGATATGCGCAAACGAAGACCAAGTATCATGCCAGCTTGGACGGTACATCAGATGTAGGAATTCAACTATCAGCTATTAAGCTGAACTTAAAAAAGTTTTTTGTTTTTTTGAAAAAAAAAAAGTTCCATTCCTTCAGTTACAACTATATACTTGGCAGAGATTCTGAACATAATTTTCTTAAAAGGCATATCCCACAAATTTAAAAGCCTTTTAGTGCACGCAAATAGATATATGAAAACTAGTTGTAGAAATGTTGATCCCTCTTTAAAACTTATACTGTGTCTTTTTCAACCTTTGATTGCATTTTGCTAACAATTTTATTTAAGGCAAAGCTTAGTTGTACTATTAATAAAACATGTAGATTGGACTATGAAGTACAAAGTTGAACAAAATATGTACAGTTGCAAGTTTTCTGCAGTGCTCAGTGACTGAAAGCGCCATCAGTTTAATGAAATATGACACAAGCCAACTTTAAAACTCTACTGAGGCAATTCAGCTTATGAACAGCAAATTGCCTGTAATAAACAAAAAGCAAAACTTGACACAAGGAGATAAAATAGTGCACCCAAAGCACTACCACCAAATAATTTAAACAAAACAAAGAACAAAAATATGTAAAATAAAGTTTTATAACTTGCAAGAAACCGAAGAGTGAGCCTTGGGGATGGTAAGGCAGTTGTATTTGAGCAACCATACGTTGGTGTCTGTAAGTAGTACTTTGCAACTTTCCCCACTATCCCAGACCTTGTACACAAGTCTTCTAATTGACCAGCATACTTTGTATTTATTGACTTGGCAATTCTGTACAACAGTCTCACAAGCATTCCATTCTCATCAGTTCTCACTGGCTGCAATTCAGGATCACAATTGACAACAACTGGAAGCTTTTTAACATTGTTCAATATCTGGCACCTCCCAAGAGGGGACAGCTGAATTTTGCCATTTTCATTAGTGAAACAGTCTGCTGCTTCAGGCCCAAATGGATTTGAAGCATTTCCATGAAAATCAGATAAATCATCCAAATCAGGAATGGGTACATCAAATGCTTCTGATAGCATCTGCAATGAATCTCGAAGTTGTTGCTCACTTTTCTTCCAGCAAGCAGCATTTGAGGCGAGACCAACCTCTGACAATGAATCAATTCCAAATATTTTAAGAACTCTTGAGCTGAAGTCAGTATTAGAAGATTGGAGGGCATTTTGCTTCACTGTTCCCAAAGCTTGTTTGCAAACAATAAGCAACTGTTTTAAATGAGATCTCATATCATCAGAAAACAGCAAGGAAAAGGAAACTTTGCCTCCTACTTTTTGAGAAATGAAACTTCCATGCAACAGAGATGCTGACTGAGATTGGTCCATGCCATAAAAAGCAATTTCTGCTTCTTCAATCATAGAAACAAAGTTGGGTTGAGAATATATTTTTGCAACTCTGTACAACAATAGTGAGTTTGAGTGATGGCTTAAATCTGTGCATAGAAATCGCTTAATTGCTGCCTTAAAAAGGCCATTATAAAATGCTAAATTTGTGGATATAAAATGATACCAAATGTTCGCAATGTCTCTACTTTTGCTCAGTCGAGTATCTGAACTGTTTCCTGAAATGGAGATATTAGTATACCTCCATGGTTGTATGTAACTTAGCCATGTTTCCAACACAAGGCGAAATGAAGGATTCAAAGGCCAGATATCAAAGCAATGGCTAAGAAACTCAAACAATCTGAGCTGCAAACAATTACATGTGATATTCTGTTTAAAATGTTCCATAACAGAGTCATAGTGGCCAGAAGTAGATCCTAAAGAAAATGTGTTGGCATTTGAGAAGTAGTGAATGTGTTTCACCAGATGTCGCACACTTATCACCAAATCTTCTGGTGGAATAGTAATTGTTTGATGGCTAACACCTTCAACAGTATATTGTCCAAGCCAAAAATCAACAAATATGCGAACTAACATATCTGACAGACAAATTTCATTATGAGCAACACCAAAGCTGTTGCCTTGCTTAACTGGTGATTTTTTCAGTAAAGAGCTGGCTTGGTTCATCCAGGGTGATACTTGAGTGGGCACCTGAGTTGCAGTAGAATTGGGCAATTGCATTACAGGCAAATGTGATCCATCCAAAGGTAAAAAATGATTTAGGTAATCATCCAACAAAGCAAAGTACAACTTCTCATCTGCGGATGAAACAGAGTTGGCACTTAAGCCATAGGCTGGAGGTGTTGGCACAGAAGTGGTAGCATTGAGTATGTAGTGCGCAAAATGATAGAAGTAGAACTCAAATGCAGATATTCTCATACAAGCCTGGCCTTTCAATGAGGCATTGGCATTTCCAATACCAGTAGACCCATTGAAACTATTTGAAACAGACCAAGGAGTTCTTGAAGGTCGATGCAAAACATAATGCTCATTAAAATGTTGCAAAAATGATGGTGGGAGCATCACGCATGGAAAATCATATCGATATAGCATACTGTCTGCTTGTAGTTTCACAACCATGCGCATCATTGGCCCTGAGCTTCCAAGGAAAGCTTTGGCCTGATTAAATTCTGCTGATCGAGGGTGCAACCATGTCAATCCCCAGCCAGTACAACCAATGCCAAAAATTTGATGAACCAAAACAGTGAAATGCTGATGTAAAGTTTTCACACTGCTTTCGTCAATGAGTTTTTGCAAACTGGTGCACTTCTCAAGCAAAGAAGTTTTATTAAGAATTGAAATGAATCCATTCCCATTTTCAGAAAAACTGTTCATGTTGGTGACAAATATAACCCAAAAAAGTGCTTAAATTATCAATTTAAACAAACAATTTAAACAAGTTCACTGAAAAGTAGAAACTCAAATAACAAGCACATAAAATGGCAAGTATATGCAATTAAAAATTATAATAAATGGCCTACATTCCTGGATATCAAGCTGCAGAGTTCTTTTTGTGTTGAAAGTGTCTACTGTTTAGCAGTGCCAAGTGGTTAAAACTGAATAATTTAGCTCTTCTCAAATGTTTTTTGGTTCTACACTCCACTGCTGGCACTTCTTCAATGTTCATGTATTTTGATATTGTTTCACTATATATGATTCATCTTCCTTCACACTAACACATGTGAGATTTCAAGATCTGAAGAAGCTGTGAATCGTTGCATTCAGCAATTCTTAAACAGAAAACACGGTGTTGCATGACAACATGACTCACCAGCTGAACCCTCTCCTTCATCCAAATATATTTCATTACAACTGTCGAATTTAACATAGAGCAGGAACTCAGCAGTTTTATAAGACACAAGGCTGTAGCAAACATGAAGCTACATTGTTTTCGAAATACTCGAAAGCTTCAGAGCTGGTTCTCAGTTAAGGACCGGCAAGCTTTACTCAACCGTTGTAATGTTGTTTACAGGCTTACGTGTTCATGCAATGCCTCCTACATCAGGCAAATACAATGCGCTTTAAATAAATCGTATAGAAGAGCATAGAATGTCACTAAGCTCTTCAGTCTACAGACACTTGCAAGCCAACCCACATCATCGGGTTGACTTTCACAACCCCAAGGTCAATGGCAATGACAACAATTGATGGCGGCTGCAGATTCTCGAATCTTTTTGATTCAAGAACACGAACCAGAGCTGAATGCAAACATCCAATTGATGCCTCTATGCATTTTTACCTTGAACAGAGCATCATGTCTCACCCATGACGTCATGTGCAACCATCAATGGCACGGATTCACCTCAGTCTTGTTACTACGTATGCTTCACGCCACTACATCACTACCGAAACAGCCCTTCGCAATTTTCTCTTTTCATAGCACTTTTCTTTTGACTGACCATATGAACCTGCAGCAAAGCACTACAGTTCAATTTGCAATGCACTGATGATGATAACAAGAGTTATAGAAAAGTCTTTAATATGTCACTGATATCATTTTCATTGGCCATGATTTTTATTATGAAGCTCTGAACACTTGCCCCAAATATTTACATATACCATAAGTACTTGTGTATGAGTCCAGTGTTTGGGAGACGATTTGAAGGTAATATTATCAACTTATACACAGGTAATGGCAATATCAACTTATACACAGGTAATGTTTAAGTACAGATAAAGACAGATAGGATAGTAAAACCAAGAAGCAAGAACACAATTTCTTAGCATCCACTCTGACACGCACGTTGCCTTAGGCGAAATTGTGAGAAGTCCGAAATGCCTATAACTACCTTATCTTTCGACATCATAGGTAATGGAATCGATCAATTAAGACACATTTCTACTCGCATAGAAATGGCTTTAAACATTAATCTTTTACAGCCACATAGTCATAAGTGTTGTATTCGGCAGACTAAAGAATATTTTACCTCTCGTTTCTACCACCCACCACCATCCTCATCTATTCACTCTGATAATTGTTTGCTTCAAACATCTTTTCAATCACACAATTACAACGTTTTCCAATAATATATCTTTTCAAGATTCTTCTTTCCTTATTGCGCAATATTTTTAGTAGTTATTTTAGAGTGAATTCGAAGCCAAAATCATTTTTCTCCTCTGACTACTGGGATTAGTTTCTTAGCATCTATCCACACAAAGTTTCCACCATGACCGCCAAGTGAAATACTTGCCCCCAGAATCTGGTCAGGACCTGACAGGGATAGACGGTAAGGGCCAAACCAACTATAGCTATAAGTAGAATGGTTTGTTGTAAACTGTCTATATTTATAGACCTAAGCATCCTATAGCTACAAGTAAGACACTCGTGTTGTATCATCATAAAAGATGAAAATTCCAAACACAGAAGAACTTGAGTTATTTTTCATTAATACCCAATCTATATATAGCTCAAAAATACATCTACCATAAACACAAACATATCAAATGCAACTGGATAAAATAAGACTAGGAAATTCGCACATATATGACTTGAGACAGATATCACTCCGGAAAGATTTCCAAATTAATCTCTTTCAGAATTTAGGAAAAATTTTGTGAAAGTCAATTTCAGAATCTGCATATCAGAGATGATCGGATAGTGGAATTTTGCTATCCGATCCTATCCTGTTTTTGAAAAATGATATCTGTATCCGATCCGAATCCTGTTTTGGTTGAATGCATACTATCCGTATCCGAAAAAGTGTATTGTGATGCACAACATACATTTTTTGTGCTGGGTCTATTTTGCCTTTGCCTTGTGAGGCAAAATAACTGCTAGAGCTTTTTTGCCTTTAGCTGAACGCAATTGTTTGAAGTAGTCACATGGCAAGTTTGGAACGCATATCTTGCTT
>Ga0210059_1012321_pt1 | contig 12937 bp, 9 predicted proteins | sample Ectturendosymbi2_FD_188042 | JGI IMG/M metagenome (GOLD analysis project Ga0210059, IMG submission 188042) | Ecteinascidia turbinata endosymbiont from Florida, USA - Sample 2 (SPAdes) (version 2) | ecosystem: Host-associated > Tunicates > Ascidians > Unclassified | place: Key West, Florida...
GTTTGGAAACAGGACTATGACGTCATTTTGTGACGTCACAAACAGCGCACACCAAATACAAATGACTACCCTATGCCGCTGAATGAAACCCCCCCCATGAAAATTTTCTGCGTACGCCACTGACTCGGACTCTACCTTGTGAATCTGACACTGACAGCTTTTTTGAAAATCTATTCATTAGTTGGTCGGGTTCGCTGAATTTCAAGATCGCGGGCAGAAACATGCCGTTTTTTTCAAACACATTGCGTTTAATGCAACTTTATGTGGTCTGCACTGCAGTAAAAGACTTTTCCATTGTCAACATTTAAAATAGACCTTCAACACAGTTGTACCGCAGCAAGAAGACGAGAATATAGAGAAAGCACGCCAAAATTCAAAATCATAATAAAAAAATTTCGTCACATGTTGCGTAATCGCTCGTCTCGTGTTGTGCGCCAGGCGTATATAAGCAAGATCATGTGCGCATGCGTTTCACTTCTGGGACTTCCACTGAACATCGAACGGTTGAAAACGTCGCCACAGAGAAAGATCGCACGTGGCTTGCGCAATGACAGTGATAGGTAGGAGTGTATCGCAGCAACCAGAATGAGAATATATGTAGCCACATTGTTTTCAAGCGTAAAAAAGAACTTTTTAGTGCATTTCGATTACTGAACAGTTTCAATTAACAGATCAGTTTGTACACAAATTAAGTTAAGGCAAGTGCAGATAAATGAGAAATGTAATTGTTCTCTTATACATGCAGGATTGAATTATAAGAAAAAAGTCTTCTCTTTGATGAAAATTGATGGCGTTGTGTCTGATGGAAGAATCATTGCTGAAGTCAGAGATCCACCAGGTCAACACAGCTTCTACATTCGACCAGGTACGAAAAGAAGAATCAAAAGTTTTGCAAATGGGCAAGTTCTGATCATGGAAAGCTTAGTCAGTGTGACTTACTGCTTTTGCTGCATTGAAAATCACAATAGATGTGGTTTGTGGTAATGTGTTTCGGCAATATAACCAAATTTTTTTTTACACTTGACAAATCTTTGAGTCTGTCAGCATGAATCGTGTCAAGAACTTCAAGTGAAATTTGCAGTACGGCCAAACTCTCTCAGAACATAATTGCCATCGACCCATCGTTGTAATCGCCATCTGAGTTCATTTTAACTGATTATGTCATCGTCCGGTTTTTCAGATTTACTCCTAGCCCCCCCTTCTTCGGTCAGACTATAAAGCTATTCGAAAGAAAGCAAAAACGGTGAAACATGCGATTTCTTTTATCAGGCGAACCAGAACGTGAGGTTTACCGGCTTTCTACTTTTGAAAACTTCCCGACACACTCCCCCGCAAACCCATGCCAGTTGGCAGCTTCAGGTTTTTTCTTTACTGGATACAAAGACAGAGTAAAATGTTTCAGGTGGGCATGTTGTACGTGTAGCATAGCAAAAGCATTGTACCTTTAATTTGGTTCAGCACATGAAAAAATGTGATCAACGTTATTCGTTAGACGTGAATTATTTAATGATATGAGCACTGAGTAGTGTAGCCTGCAACAGACAAAAGTGCGCAACACTAGTTTTAAAATACTGAGCGGAGATAAGATATTTTGTTAATTTGATTTGCAGCAAATCTTCAATGGAAACTTCTTTTTTCATGTTACAGCTGTGCACAAACGGTTCAAGATTGGTGCATTGGCGACGACCCACTGTCATCTCGTTGGCACAGACTGCATTGTACATTCGTTGGAGGGTCGGATGAGAGCAATGTTCCTATCAGTTAGTATAAATAACTTCTTTCATTTTCTATGCTAGCAGTTTTCATAACTATTTTTGAGAAGACAAACCAATAAAATAAGTCTGATTGACTTATCCAGCCAGGAAATCAGCAGGTAACGCTGGCCAGTAAAGCAATATCCGCAGCAAAGCAATATGTGGAGTGTTAAACTCAATCTTCTGAAATAGTTTTTTTGAAAACCTGTTGTGAAGCCTGTATTATGGTTGAACTTGGATGTTCATCAATCACACAATCTTCATAATGTGCGTAGTTGAAACTTTATTTTTGTTCAGCTGAGCTCAGACAACCCACGACTGAAACAACTTTTAGATCTCTGGCGCAAATACATCATACATTGTCACTTTATTTGGGCAATTTATAGCAGCAATGTACCTATGAGCAAGTGTTCACACTGTCTTCCATACTCTGACGTTTCGCAACACTTGCTTCTTGCCTTAAACGCAATGAATACATTCTTGCCATTCACTGGTGTCACCGCTATACAGGGTCAACGCGCAAACAAGCGAAAATCAGCCTTTTCATATGACTTCATGCCTGAATGAGTCGAAGCCATCGTTGCGTAATACCCTGGGGTAACCTTTGTTGTCGCTGACTTCCGACACACATGACGCCGCGTGTTGGTCGAACGCAGTTCGTATTATTGATTTGGCATTACACGTTGTTGCGCAATGCGTATGCGTATAATGTGTAGACTGAAAGAGTGCAACCCTTGGGGCTGTAAGTAAGTTTCAGGCATAAGATTTGCAAATACCTCATACCTGCCAAATAGATCTGTTACTGGAAAATGTATGATGCTGTAAGCTTGTACTCAGTGTACATAACTGTTTTTGATGACTTCCATCTGCATACAGGCTGCTTGCATTTTGCATCTCTGTAGCAACACAGGTTCATTAATCATGACAAATAGAATTTTATAGTTGGTGAACAATGCATATTCACTTAAATCGACTTAAAAACAGTGACTTTCGCGAAGATTCCTTAAACCCTACAAAAAAACAAAGTTAATTTTTCTCACCATGAAAATTCCTGCTGCGAATGCATTTATTTGTATTTTCTTTGCAAGCCATGGTTCTGCGGACTGTTTACAGTCTTAGCGGAAAGATTTCTGTGTTTACCCAAATGTTTCATCAGAGATTTCTGTGTTTACCCAAATGTTTCATCAGAGATTTCTGTGTAGATTTCTGTGTTTAAGATTTCTGTGTTTACCCAAATGTTTCATCAGACAAATGTTTCATCAGATGGCGGTTTAGGAAATATTCATCCGCAAAGAACTTCAACAAACTTTAACAACTCACCGTCCCTACCCTTCCAATCACAACTTTCCCAGTGCTCTGCGTCATCAACATCAAATTCTGTCTCAGCTACTACAATCACCGCAAATCTGGAAGCTACTGCAGCTTCAACACCTCCATCCAATCGACTTGTTGTCGAGTCGCCAGTAAATACTGAAACTCCTGGACATTCTATGTCTACCACTGCTTCTGCTGTTGTACGAGAGCTGAATCAAGTTTTTCCCTGCACAAACCCAGTCAACCCACACATGCGAAACTTGGAGACTCGTCTGCAAACATTCAGAGACCGAGCTGATATTTGGCCAGCTCATCGAATAGCAGCGACTCCGGAACAAATGGCTCAAGCCGGGTTGTGTTTCTTGGGTAAGATGCTCGAGAGTTTTTTTTATTAGCTGAAGAACAAACACTGCAGAAGTGTATTTGTGAATAAAGTTTCTGGCTATCAAAATGTTAGTGCAATTTTTTTTCAGGCGAAAGAGACCGTGTGAAGTGCTGGTACTGCAACGGCGGGCTCCAAAACTGGGACAAATTCGATAACCCTTGGTTTGAACATGCCAAGTGGTTTCCTACGTAAGGGGTTTGAACACATGTTGTTGCTTTTTATAATAAACAATGAACAATTCAAAGCAGTTGTTTCGTCTTCAATTAAAAATTGAGTTGTGCTACCAACAGGGCTGTCTGAGCAATTGATCCATACTGTCTTTCGCCAACCCTTTGTGATTCAAACACGTTAGAACTCATCAATTTGCTAAACCTGAAGTTTTTGATGATTTCATATGCAATTAATTATATGCAACATCAGCATGCAATTACTTTCTGCTCTTTGATGTTATTCTTTTTCCTCTTGTTGCATTTGTGTTATTTCGTGATTGGAGTCACAAAAACGCATGAATACATTATGTTCGATCTGAACAAGTTCTGAAAATCTCATACCATTGAAAATCACACTTTCCGACAAGTTGATCTAGTACTCTAGTTCATCATGTGTAAACCTTTGTTTTAGTTCGCGCTGTATGCACAGGTTTAAAAGCAGTTCATCAACTTTCTTTGGTGTTTTTTGCAGATGCGAGTACGTTCTTCAGAAGAAGGGACCAGAGTTCGTGCATAACGTTGTGGAGAGATTTCCAAACTTGAACCGGCCCGAACCAGTAAATCCTGCTCGACCGTTTGTTAGAAATTTGCCTCAAGTTACATCAAGATTCAGGTGAAATCATTTACTTCATACATTTGGCAACAACCTTCAATATGCTATTCTTAGATCTTTTAAATGATTGTGGAGAACGATTGCCCACGTTGCCCTGTTTATGGAACACTGTCAAATGTTCACAAGAAAATAAAGTTTCTGTCTCGTGCTGTTATTATATTTTTCTGTGAAGCTTATTAACCGCATGAGAATACCCCAGGGTGCAAAATTAATTATTTCTTTCAACTCAGCAGAGATCCGTCTTTGTCCAACCGACACCCGCAGGTTATTGATCCACAAGAACAGCGAAGAAGTCTGGAAAGAAAAGTTGATGAGGAAATTCAAACTTCTTCACTAGTGAAAGATGCTGTTTTGATGGGATTCAGCCATGAAGACATCCGTTGCGCAATGATCAAGTAATTTTTTGCTCACTTTGATTTTTTCCATACGAAACGGAATTTTCGGATGATTTGCTTAATTGTTTTAATTTCTAAATAAATTTGTGTGCATACAACAATTGCACGATTTTTAAACAAATCTTATAGCACAATTTTTTTTTTCCAAATTGCACAATTTATGTTTAAAGGCGCTTTCGACAACACGGTTCAACTTTCCCTACTTTTGCGAATTTGGTTGAAAATGTTATCGCTGCACAAGAAACCAATCTATTGAATGAAGCTCCAGGGGGTGATATCACAAATGTGGCTGCACCCTCTACATCGGCGTCAACCAGTGCGACATCTAGTGTTTCCCAACGCGAAACCTGGAAACAAGAATTCGAACAACTCAGTCGAATAAGATTATGCAAAGTTTGTTACCAATCTAAAGCTTCTGTTGTGTTTTTGCCATGCGGACATCTTGCAACTTGCAGTGAATGCAGCAGAAAAACCTCAAGGTGTCCTTTGTGCAAGATGACCGTTGAGGAAACCATACATTCATATATTGTTTAAATATGCTCATGCAAATTCGCAAAATTGCTGTGTACACGGGCAAAGAGGAAACAATTGATTTTAAAAGTTTTTTAAATCGAGAAATGTTGCAAGCTGTTGTTGGTGTCCAGACGCTTTTTACAATGAAGCGGTTGATCGTTTATCTCGCCTCCATGTTTGCCTCGTTTGCCAAGTGTCTGATTTTGTTCAGGGTTTTTATAGCAAGCTAAGCCTGCCTCATTCGTGGTGCAAGTTCGATTTTTCTCATGCTTGCGTCACCACCTATCGCTCAAGCTTGCATTTGACAGTGTGCTGACGACACCGTTGTCACGTCGCAGATTCCTCAAACATTTGTCTGCGTCATTATTTCCGTCACTCTGATATAAGTACAAGAGTTTATTTCTACCTGCATAGTTGTTTAAACGTAATATTTTGGCATTTGTTTCACTTTCGTACAATGCTTTCACCAAAAAACAGGTTATTTTTCAAAATCCTAAAAGAGCCGTACGAGTTATAAACCTACAAACTTGGCCAGCTTTTGCAGCAGATGTGTCACCTCCGCACCAAGCATGTTTGTAACATTTGGTTTAAAAAGTGTCTGCTGAAGGTTTGAAGGTTTTTGCGATTGCAATTTTTTTTGTAGTAACCTTTTTGTATGTTTCTCATAAAGCATTGGTTTAGAATTCAATTGCAACACTGTTTTTGTGCTCATTTGACTTATTATTCTGGTTCTTGTTTTTCCATGCTTGTTTCGTGGTATCTGCATTGAACAGCCTGAGGAGAATAAACCCGAACAAACCTCCATTCATCCATTCATCCAAATCTCTTTGATGGCTCTATGTTTAAACGTTTTTAAATGTATTGTGGTGTATCTTTGTGCAATATCTCTTCACACCATAAGCATTTGATGATTTTTTAGCACAATTCACGTGATTTCCAGTGGGTACATTGCTTGTGTATTGTTTCTTTAAAAATGCCTTTGTTAATACGTTTGATTTTACTCAGGGTTCTCCAAACTACGGCCCGCGAATCCATTTCATCGGGCCGCAAAGACTTTTCGTTAATAATGAAAAAAATAATACATTTACAAAAATTGTGTTGATTTGGTAGAATGTAACATATCCCGAAAAATTCATATTACGTAAAATGTCCAGTCCTTGAATTGTTGTGTAATAACTTATGCGACCCTCTGACAAAAACATTTGGAGACTCCTGTCTTAACTTATAGAATTTCCATTACTTAATGACGTTACCTAATAAGTATGAACATGTTAAAGTTCCGCCAAAAATATCAGCAAAGCAATCAAGCGATGACAAACTGTCTTTAGTATTTGTAGTGATGGTAGTTGGTTTTCAAGTAAAAAATAGAGTTTTAAAGAACTTGTGTTTTCACCTCAAACATGCTTTTAGCGTAATAATGTACTGTAACTTTGATGTAGATATCTTTGTTGATCTTTTGAAAAGACTGCAAAAAATAATATCGCCAATCATAGTTTTACCACCTCACTTCACATCGCATGACCTGTTTGGATGTGTCTAGTTCTGTTCACCTGTTTATCTGTGGGTCCTGCTTACGGGCGTGAACTCCGTAAGTACGAAAACATTCAAGCAAGAGTCAGCTGCGAGATTGAAATGTCGAAGTTTTCGAACAGTGAAAAAACTTTGCCGCATTCGTCTTGTGACGAAGGCTACAAAAGTTATTCAATATCAGATAAACTACCTGGTATTCAACCCTCTCACTAAGACAAGTTCAATTATCCTTCTGTGAAATGCAAGGTTTGTTGTTTGTTCTCAAACGTTCAGACTGTAAAATATAAGTACTTAGATCGTGACTGTCACTGCAGAATAAAACATAGTAGATCGCCAGTAGGCTAACAAAAATATCTTCAAGCGCATATTATTTCATTCTAGACTTAAATTGGTTTTGATGAACGTGTATAACTATTAAAACCAAAGACGAGTGATGCCATGCAATGGTTGCGTACATGTGGGCAAACTCGCGTTTTTGCGTCATTATCAACAAACGTGACGAATGTGCCTCGCATCTCTCATGTGTTGCAGTAAAAGCTGGTGGGAATTTTCACGTATCCAGCTTTTGTTTAATCAGCGACGTTTTCATAATCGGTGCTTTACTCTTGCTTAGAGAGGGATTACTTGTACGTTTGCATTGAAACTTTGTTGCTGAAACTTGTGGTGTGATACCGGGCTGGTCGCTTGTAACATAAGTTTTTGCTCGCTGAGTTGCTTACGTCATTGTCAATGCCATTTTTTCAAGTGCGTCTGTTCATTTTTGTAAAATCTGATCGCTGAAAATATTATGTGGTAGTAGAAAGTATTCTTCTAAATTTTTATATGTTTGTTATTATTTTTTTATTTCTTCAAATCAGTTTTCTTCTAAGAAAAGAAAATTGTCTTAGGTGAAAAGAGTACAGATAATGTCTGATATAATTCATCATTTTTCTCAAAACGCTAATTTTAATTTTATTCTGATTTCTACCCAAATATAGTTTTGCGTCGTTTCACGTAACCAATGCGCGAGGATTTCAATAGCGTTCAAATGATAGTAACTTGTTTTGCTTTACTGAAAATCTAGAAATAGCGCAGATATTTTCATGTCGTTATCCTCCGCATAAAAGTAATTGACATAATCTGAAACAAACCTGAAGCTAATTTTAAACACTGTGAGAATTGGAGAATACGTAAATTAAAGTTTGTATAAATAAATTGCGCATGTTTTCAGATATGCCCTGAAAACATTTTATTGACTGGAAAAAATTGCGAATTAATGGTTTAATTTTGAAGGAAACAAGAATGCTTAATTTGCAAATAACGGCAAGTGCTTTGCAATGTAACCGTTACACGAAGTTCGGCTGTAATCAAGTCTCTTGTTCGCAGCCAACTACGTGAAGAGCGTCACCAGTATTTTTGAGTTGTTTTCCTGTTACGCATAAATCGAAAATATATTGTAAATTTGCAGTGTCATAAAACAAATAATCTAACTTCAATGATTGGTGTTTGGTTGACACGATTGTTTTGTTTCGTTTTGCTTTCATTTTTTAAAAAGTTTTATTTGAAATTTGCGAGATTTTAATAGAAATTACAAGAAAGTTTTAATATCTGAAATTCGTGAACAGTGGTGGGATGGGGAGGCGAGGATAGTCTGAAAACGGTGACCCTCTGATAACGTCATGATATCGAGTCAGCCGTGATAAGACCTTTTGATCAAGCCTAGGAAGGAGATATATATGCGGGCCACCCAAGGATACGATCCTGAGACTACGGCATGACTGACACAGCAGAAAATGCAAAAGGTCTTCATGACACGCAACATCAAAAACAATGAAAGTTGGAAAGACAAAGCTAGCAACGCACAAAAGTTAAGCGCTAGCAAGCTGGGATCGCCACCCACTGCTCTAGCTTTACAGTTGCTGTTGGGGGCCCCTTTGAAAGAAAGAAAGAGAAAGGCCTTACACCTTTGAAAGAAAGGCCCTTACACATTACAGTTGCTATACTGGAGACTCCTGTGAAAGCAGAGTACTTGCACATTGCAGTTGGTTTTGGGGAGCCCTTAAAAAGCAGAAAAGAGTATTTACACATAGTGTTTGTTGGTGGCCTCTTTAAAAGCAGAGTACTTACGTATTACAGTTGCTGTTGGGGGCCTCTTTGACAGCAGAGTACTTGCACACTGCAATTGCTGTTGGGGGTTCCTTCAAAAGCAGAGCACTTACACATTGCAATAGCTGTTGGAGGCCCTTTTGAAAGCGGAGTACCTGCACATTACAGTTGCTGTTGGGGGTTCCCTTTGAAAGCAGAGTACTACAGATTACAGTAGCTGTTGTTGTGCCCCTTTGAAAGCAGAGTGCTTACCTATGATCTGCTTCGCAGTATATTATATGAGTGGATAACACGTTTTTCACCACAAATGAGAAAAATTTGAACGCCAAACACCTCGAGAGGAGCTCTAAAAAGGGGTGCCCGAGGCAAGTGCCTCACTCGCCTCCCCTTAAATACACCACTACTCGTGATATCTCCTGAGGCTGCGTCAATAACAACTTGAACTAAAATATTGTATGAGGTGTCTGCGTCATATACTACAAATTAACAAGGAAATCATAAATACCTACTTGACGTCAGTATAATTGTAACTTGTTTTTGAATGTAGTTGAGACCACAGTTCAAAACGAATTTTATACTCATAAGTGTTTTCAGACTACATTGCGAACATTTCAAACTAGACGGAAGGTGACGCTATTGAGCGAATGGCAATTTACGAGTATTTAGCATGTGATGTACAAAATGTGATGCTCACTCATAATTCAACCAAGAAACGAATTGTGTTAAGCGCGAAGGCTGGTTGAAGTTCAAAAGTCGTTCGTTTAACAATCTCTGAAAAAAAAGTTGAAAGATATTTGTTGAAATTTGTGTTTTTGATGAAAAAAACAGTGTCACAATGTTTTTAACAAAACCGCGGTGCTGATGTTGAACAGGGGTCACTTCAGGGGTCACCAACCTTTTTGAAACTGCGAGGTACTTATTGTGCACCGATTAATGCGGAGGGCTATTAGTTTGATACAAGTGTGTATACACACTTCTGAAATAAAAATTTTGCTCAATTTACCTTCCATTATTTTAGTATTGGTGAAGACATTTATCATGCTAATGTTATTTTTAGAACAGGCCCGCGGGCGACCTAAATGGTCCTTGCGGGCGACCTGATGCCCGCAGGAACCACGTTGGTGACCCCTGATGTAGAATGATGTGCCCAGCTTGTGATTACGGGATGAAAAATATTTTTTAATAAATTACCTACAAATGCGCTTAAACCAAGACCAGAAAGCAGGTTATGTACCAGAATGAATACGCTGAGAAGGGAGATCAAGCGTACATCACAGCTTCAGTCGACTTTTAGCGCCATATTTGGCAAAACCGCTGTATCTTTTACAAACTAATGTACATTTGTCAGCGAAACGTGCAAAGCAAGAGTCCACTGGCATCTGAACTCAACGAATGCCTTGACGAAGATAACGCAATGAATTTTAGTTTTGTTGCCTTATGATTAGAGCAACCAATTTTTTGACCTAAAAATTTAAAAGTTTGACTTTATAATTTACAAATTTTGACTTTATCTTTACCTATAAATTTTCTGCATTTGCAACTGCAAAATAATTCAGCCTTAGGTGTTGAGGTTAACTGAGAAACATATTCATGCACTTTATACATGAAAAGTTTTAAAAATTTGGTTGTTTAACTTTGGGGATTATATATTGATAAGTACATTAATAACTGCAGTAGAGTCAAACCTGAGAACATCATGAAGTTGAAACACTATATGCATAATGGATTGAGCTTTTACCAAACCACGTACTGTAAGACCACTTTTCTTGCATTACCATGCCTACCCTACATAATATTTAATCGTCCAGTAGTGGGCAAAACATCATCATTACGTCCGAAATCGCAACAAACCCATTATTATTACAGATTTGCAAGTAAACTTACAAAAGCATATCAATATCTGTTGTTGTAGTTTTAATTAAATATCGATAAAGAGAAAAAAACTGTGCTGCAAGAAAAGTTTGACCCAACGATAAATTTTGACCGAATGATTAATTTTGACTTTTTTTGACCCAATAACTTGGGATTCCCTCATGGTATGAGCGTGAAATTTGGTTTGTGGACGTTTCATAAACTTCAAAAACGGCAGAAAAATTTTGACTTTATTGACTTTTGGTTGCCCTACTTATGATAGAAACCATTTTAAACTGTGCGAACATCAAACAAAATGTTCATTGAGACATTTTCTATCAGAAAGCAGCATGCAGTTGATATTTTTATTTGAAAACGAATACAAAATCAAATGCACTTCTTCTTTATTACATCACTTGTGAAAGCGGCTGCACACATGATTAAAAGGCTTCAATTGGAGTCAGAAATCTTTTGCTTTTAGATTATCCTAAAATTAGTTTGATGAGTTCATTTATCCCTATCTCCATTACGCTCAGTTGAGGAGAGCGCCATTAATAAATCTTCAAAAAGATCTAAAATAATTTTATGCCATCTTTTACTGTCTCTCTCCCTTTGGAGATTAAACCTTTGCTCTAAAAAAGTGTCACATTTTATTATGCATTGGCCTCTGAACAGTCCTCATGTATGAGTAAGGGAAAGAAAACTCACCAACTTGCGAAACAGTTAACCTTAGTGCCTCGTCCAAAGAGGACTAATTATAGAGGAGCAGAAATTTACGCTTGCAAGTCTTACACTTGATCCATAGCCGTAAAACTTGCTTCAACGGCAAGTAATGGACAGCAAAGAGATTCCAATGAAAGCTCTCCCAGACCACTTCGCGCAAAAAATCTTGGAATGTATCGGACTATATGATCTGGTCATTAACTTGATACTTTCCGTTCAAGCACAATTGCAACGAGAACACAAATTCATTTAACAGGTGCAGTGCTTCAATTACTCCCCAAAGCCGCTCTGTAACACGTTTTTTTATGAACTAGACAAAATGACATGTTTTGGGTGTAATGTCGCCTATTGTATTTGCTGCACTCATCTCTCCGCAACAGCAGCCCTAAATGTGTCCATTATTTTCACATTCACTCAATCGTAGAATTTCTTTTTAACGCCTTTTGCAAAAACAAAGCACTCGATCGGACAGCGCCCATGCGCGACCAACTGGGCGTGAGCTGCAAATAACAAACTGATACTGATGGTTATCATGTAACTGCGAACAAAGCGGAGCTGATGACGACCTGTTACTTTTTGTGCAGACAAGATTTCATCTTTTCATCACCTGCTGCATGCACTGTGACCAAACAATAGCAGACAATCGATGAAACAAAGCGCCGCGAAAGTTTATTGAAATTCGAATGAGACAACAATCATGCGGCGCGAGCGCCCTGTCCGTTGCTCTAAAGATCTCCATGCGACGCGTTAACGTCGAAACGTCGAAATAAACTATTACCGGAACGATCTTCGCCATCTTTCAAGCTTGCCCACAGACATCTTCCGCAATGCAGAAGTCATAAACGATCGGAAATACACGAACAGCGATAGTTTCTTAACGCGTCAAACAGTTGCGGAGAAGATCTCTCAGTGGAATTCACGATATTGTCTGAGAGGAAGTGACGCACGAAAATAATAAAAGTTCTGCAGATGGTGAGTTGAATTTATGTGAGCAAAGTGCCTTAGATGTCTAAAGGTATGCATGTAAAACACAAGGAAGCCTGGAGTTGCCAGGACAGGTGTATGGAAGATTGCGAAGACTGATTTGGAACTTCAAAAAGCAAACACGTTGCACATTGAGAAATAATATGCCATTCCACCATCTTTAACAAGTTTTGTAGTAAATTTATCTGATAAACGGATGAGTGGACTTGATTATAATTTAATCATAGGTACTGTTAACTTGAATATCAGTTACTTTTAATTTAAGCAATTGGAGTTTCTCCCTGGTTGTAGATTGAAAAGCAACGCGAAATTCAAGGCGGCTATTTAAAGCTTTTCCTGCAGCAAAGTACTCTCTGAGCAAATATTTTTGAAATTTGCAAAATTTTTGTTCCTTTCTCTGGAAGGAACAGAAAATCGTAGATAGCTGAAAGACTCTTTCTCGGGATCAGGAAGTACTGGATAATTTCGCATTTTGAAAACTGATTTAGTAAAAGAAAATTTTATTGAAAAAATTTATTGATAATTTATTGAAAATACATAAACATGAGTAGCGCTCATATTTGTACTTAGTGCTAATTTTG